>Ga0172376_10000480_pt1 | contig 51714 bp, 54 predicted proteins | sample Lak35m_FD_121114 | JGI IMG/M metagenome (GOLD analysis project Ga0172376, IMG submission 121114) | Freshwater microbial communities from Kabuno Bay, South-Kivu, Congo - kab_092012_35m | ecosystem: Environmental > Aquatic > Freshwater > Lake | place: Democratic Republic of the Congo: South-Kivu...
CCACCGGTCGTCACTGAGCACGCCGAGTGCGGTGGACACGGTCCAGGCCGATGCGGCCAGCGACGCATGGGTGTGCACGACTCCCTTCGGTTCGCCGGTGCTGCCACTGGTGGCGATGACCAGGGCATCGCCCTCCTCCACCGGGCGCCCGGCGCGCCGCTCCACCGACCCGTCCGGCCCGATGAGCTTCGTCGGTGCCATGGCGTCGAGCAGGCGCTCGACGGCCGGGCGCGGCAATCGGTGGTCGAGGGGTAGGACGGCATCTCCCTCGGCCCACGCCGCATCGACGGCATCGACGAGGTCCTGACCGGTCCGGGCGATGGCCACCAGTCCGCGCACGACGGCAGGGTAGGCGGGGATTCGGCGATGACCCACCGCAGCGACCACACTTCGCAGCCATGAAGGACTGGATCCTCGGGGCCCGACCCCGCACCCTGCCGGCGGCCGTCGTTCCCGTGCTGGTCGGTACGGCCGCTGCTGCCGGTATGGCGGGCATCCACGACGGACTGCGCGGCATCATCGTGTGGCGACTGGTGGCGGCGCTGATCGTGTCGCTCGCCCTGCAGGTGGGGGTGAACTACGCCAACGATCACTCCGACGGCGTACGAGGCACGGATGCCGATCGGGTGGGCCCGATGCGACTCACGGCCAGTGGACGGAAGTCGGCCGCCGCAGTGAAGCGAGCGGCGTTCCTCGCTTTCGGTGTGGCCGCCGTGGCCGGACTGACCCTGGCCATCGCCACCACGTGGTGGCTGGTGGTGGTGGGACTGGCGGCCATCGCGGCGGCGTGGTTCTACACCGGGGGACCCCGGCCCTACGGCTACGCCGGGTTCGGTGAGGTCTTCGTCTTCGTGTTCTTCGGAGTGGTGGCCACCACCGGATCGGCCTTCGTGCAGATCGAGCGGTTCACTCCGCTCACGGTGGCGGTGTCGTTGCCGGTCGGACTGTTGGCCACCGCGCTGCTCGTCGTCAACAACCTGCGCGACATCCCCACCGACCGCGTCTCGGGCAAGCGCACACTGGCCGTGCGACTCGGTGATCGCCGGACCCGTGTCCTCTACGTCGTACTGATGGTGGCGCCGTTCGTGTGCGTGCCGTTCCTGGCCGGTCCGTCCGGGCGACCGTTGGCCGCCGCTGCGCTGCTCGGCGTCCTGTTGGCCCGGATCCCGGTGCAACGGGTGTTGGAGGGCGCCAGCGGTCCGGCACTCATCGGTGTGCTGGGCGCCACCGGCCGGGTGCAACTCGTCTTCGGGGTGCTCCTGGCTGCGGGACTGTTCGTCGGGGCCTGAGCCCTCTCACCATCGGTCGGTGCGCGCGCCGATCGCCGCGGCGGTCTCCTTGGGGCGTTGGAGCGGAGCGTTGTGGCCGGCATCGGCGATCGTCACCAGTTCTGCCGTCGGGCCGATGGCGACGCGCAGTCGTTCGCCGAGCGATCGGAACTTCGGGTCCTCGGCTCCGACCACCACGAGGGTCGGACAGGCGAGGAGAGGGAGTTCGTCCCACAGCGGCCGCTGCGTCCCGGTGCCACACATCCGCAGCGACGAGGCCAGCCCCGCCGCCGAGTTCGTGCGTCGCGCGTCCCGGTGCGATCGCTCGGGACCGAGGCCGGCGAACAACGGTTTCGACAACCACTCGGTGAGGAACTCGTCGACCCCGATCGATTCGATGCGATCGGCCAGTCGCTCGTCGTCGACTCGACGGGCGGCACGTTCGTCGGCATCGTCGATCCCGGCGGTGGTGCTGATCAGGACGAGACCGGTGACGACCTGCGGGTGGCGCAGCGCGAGGTGCAGGGCCACCCGGCCACCCATCGAGTAGCCGACGACGATCCCCGGCGGGATCGACGCGGCCAGCAGGTCGGCGGTACCGGGGAGGTCGGCCCGCACCTCGTCGGAGCCGCCATGTCCCGGGAGGTCGACGCCGAGCACGGCGCGTCGACCGGCGTGTCGACCGGCGAGTCGATCGGCGAAGGAACCCCATGCCTGCGTGTTCTGGGTGAAACCGTGGAGCAGGACGTAGGGCGCCGCATCACCGGTCGGTGTCGTCAGCCATTCGCAGTGCAGTCGATCGGGCACGTTGGCAGCGTACGAGCCGCAGGACCGTAGGCTCGGGAGATGCCCGGCAATGTCACGTTCTGCGCCACTCTCATCGATGAGTGGGTGCGGTGGGGACTCACCGATGCGGTCGTGTGTCCCGGGTCGCGGTCCACGCCGATGGCGGTGGCCCTCCTCGAGGACGAGCGTGTGCGCGTGCACGTCCACCACGACGAACGCTCGGGCGCGTTCATGGCCCTCGGTCTGGCTCGGGCCACTCATCGCCCGGTGGCGGTGCTGGCCACCAGCGGGACGGCCGCCGTCGAATTCCATCCCGCCGTGGTCGAGGCCGATCTGGATCGCGTCGGACTACTGGTGCTCACCGCCGATCGACCGCCCCGACTGCGCGGCGTCGGTGCACCGCAGACCATCGATCAAGTGGCGCTCTATGGCTCGGCGGTGCGCGCCTTCCTCGACGCGCCCTTGCCCGATCCGGGGAATGCAGGTTCGTGGCGGACGCTGGCGCGGTCGGTGTGGAGGTCGGCCACCGGTCCGGCGCCGGGCCCGGTGCATCTCAACCTGCCCTTCGACGAACCGCTCCTCGATGATCGACAGCCGCTCCCGGTGGTCGATGCCGAGGACACTGTCGTGGTCATCGCCCACGACGCGTTCACGCTGCCCGGTTCTCTGCCGGCCCGGGGGGTGATCGTGGCCGGCGGTGCCATCGACGATCCCGCCGCGGTGACGGCGCTCGCCGATCGACTGGGTTGGCCCGTCCTCGCCGATCCCCGCAGCGGATGTCGGGTGCCCGATCGGCCGGTGATCGCCCATGCCGACGCGCTCCTGCGCGCCGATGGACCGCACGGGGACACCGAGATGGTGGTGCGCTTCGGACCATTTCCCGCCTCGAAGGTGGTCAACCAGTGGTTGGCCGCTCTGCCCGTGCCCCACATCCACATCGATCCGCGTCGTGCCCTCGACGACCCCCACGGTGTCGTCACCCGACGCGTGCACATGCAGGCGTCGGCGTGGGTGGCGTCGGTCGCCGCCGTCGTGGAGCCCCAGGTCGACGACACGTGGATGCAGCGATGGCGCTCGGCCGACGATGCCGCCGAGACGGCGATCGCCGCCGACGAGCACGGTGGTGGCCCGACCGAGCCCGGCATCGCCCGGGCCGTGGTGGCCGCAGTGCCCGACGGTGGATCGTTGGTGGTGTCGTCGTCCATGCCCGTGCGCGATGTCGAGTGGTACGCCGCGCGGCGTCACGGCCTCGTCGTGCATGCCAACCGCGGCGCCAACGGGATCGACGGCGTGATCTCCACCGCCGTGGGCGTGGCGTTGGCCGGTGGACCCACGGCGCTGCTGATCGGTGATGTCGCCTTCCTCCACGACACCAACGGACTGCTCGGTGTCGATCGTCGTGGCATCGACCTGTGCATCGTGGTCGTCGACAACGACGGTGGCGGGATCTTCTCGTTCCTCCCCCAGGCCTCGACCCTCGAACCGGCGGCCTTCGAGGAACTGTTCGGCACGCCCCACGGGGTAGATCTCGGTGCTCTGGCCCACGCCCACGGTCTGCCGGTGCTCGATGCGGCCGACGACGCTGCGGTGGGGGTGGCGGTGGCGGCGGCGCTGGCCACCGGTGGTGTCCACGTCGTGCGGGTGCGCACGTCGCGCGCCGGCAACGTCATCGACCACGAGCGGGTGAATGCCGCGGCGCTCGCTGCGGCCCGTGCCGCTGGATGGACTCCGGCCTGATCGCTGGCGGCTTCCGGCTCGCCGATCAGGGCCTGAGGACGGCGCCGAGGATGGCCTGCAACTTGGCCCGGGTCTCGGCCAGTTCCGCCTCGGGATCGGAGTCGGCCACCACACCCACACCGGCGCAGGCCACGGCACCGGTGGCGCCGATGGTGGCGGAGCGGATCCCCACGATCCATCGTCCGTTCCCGGCACCGTCCACCCATCCGACCGGCCCGGCGTAGCGGCCCCGATCGAGTCGTTCGAGTTCGGCGATCGTGTCGAGCGCCACCTGGCGAGGGGCACCGCCCACCGCCGGGGTGGGATGGAGGGCGGCGACGAGTTCGAGGACCGACGTCGTCGGGTCGGTGAGGTGGCCGACCAGGCGGGTGGCCAGGTGTTGCACGTTGGCCACGGCCACCACGCGCGGTTCGGCGTCCTCGTCGAGCCACGAGCACCAGGGCAGGAGCGTGTCGTGCACCATGTCGATGGTGCGACGGTGTTCGTCGCGCGTATTGGTGGAGGCCAGCAGCGCGGCGGCCAGCCGGGCATCGGCGTCGGCGTCGCCGCTGCGGGGCGCAGTGCCGGCCATGGGGTGGGCGCGCACGGTGGGTCCCTCGCGTTCGACGAGCATCTCGGGCGACGCACCCACGAACCCCTCGATCGAGAAGAGGTGGCTTCCCGGGAACGATCGCCGCAGGTGCGACAGCACCGAACCCGCCCGGATCGGACGGTCGGTGCGGATCTCGATGCCTCGGGCCAGGACCACCTTGTCGGCTCGGCCCGCCCGGATGCGACGCGTGACCTCGGCGACATCGGCGCACCACTCGGCGGGATCGCGCAGCGGTCGCACATCGAAACTGGTCGGGGCCTCCTCGGCGGCGTGGAGTCCTGCGTCCCGGGCGAACCCGCGGGCTGTGGATCCGGCCCGATCGAGGACGGCGTCGACCTCGGCGGCGGTGGGTTCGTCGTGGCCCGGACCGATCGTGGTCACCCACGCGTCGCCGTCGGCACGCCGGCCCACCACGATGCGGGGCACCACCAGTTCACCCGGCGCGTCCGGTCGGAACGGGAGTGCGCCGAAGGCGACGGCGCCGGTGCCGGCGACATCGAGTTCATCCTCGACATCGATCTCCTCGAGCACCGAGGCCACGCGCGCCGCCACACCCCCGGTGGAACGGTCGAGGGGGATGCGCAGGCTCACGCCGTGTCCGAGCACTCCGTGATCGGGCGAGGAGACGAGTAGTCCGTCGTCGCCGCAACAGGCGACGAGGTCGGGTTCGACATCGAGGCGACGGGTCCTGGCGACCAGTCGCTCGGTCATTGGCGTTCGTCCCGGGTGGCGGTGAGCAACTGGGCGATGCCGGTGGACAGGAGTCGGCGCTCGACGTCATGGAAGCCCGCCGAGGCCAGACGGGCCAGCATGATCCCGGGAGCGGGTAGGTACTCGACCGATCGCGGGAGATAACGGTAGGCCGAGGGATCCGACAGCAGACCGCCCACCAAGGGGACGATGCGGCCGAAGTAGATCGAGTGACCGAAGCGCAGCACGGGATTGGCGGGCTCGGCCACATCGAGCAGGGCGATCCGACCGCCCGGACGCACCACCCGGGCCAACTCGTCGAAGAACCCGTCGAGTTCGACGAGGTTGCGCAGCGCGAATCCGCAGGTGACTCCGTCGATGGAGGCGTCCGGCAACGGCAGACGCAACGCGTCGGCCTGGGCCAGAGGAGCGGCGGTGCGCGCGTTGGCCAGCATCCCGAACGACAGATCGAATCCGAGGGGCACCATGCCGGCCCGATCGAGCTCCCGACACAGATCCCCGGTGCCACAGGCGAGGTCGGCGATGCGCGAACCGCGCGAGAGACCGAGTTCGCGGATCGTGCGCCGACGCCAACCGACGTCCATGCGGAACGTCATGATGCGATTCACGAGGTCGTAGCGCGGGGCGATCGAGTCGAACATCGAGCGCACGGCGCGCACCTTGGCCTCGCCCTGGGGCAGTTCGTCGCCGGAGCGGGGAGTGGTGGAGGGAACGGTCACCCCCTGAGGCTATGGCGCGACCTGACGGATCACGACGGGTGCATCCGTCAGCGGGGGGTGGTCGGCACGGTGACCGGTGCCGACGGCGTGGTCACCCTCGGTGTCGGGATCGAGAACCGGGCCAAGTTGGAGAGGCTCGGATGGGCGGCCCCGGCCGGGCCGGCGGCGAAGGCGCGCAGGATGTTGGCCGTGACGATCTGGAGCTTGCAGTCGGGATCGGTCGAGCCCTCCGGGCACGGGGTGATCATGCGCGGCGACCAGCCGAACGTCCCGGCCGTGAACACGCCGGCCCCGCTGGGTGCGGAGTACCACGTCGAATTGGCGAACGATTGCTTGTCCTTGCAGGTGACCGGGGAATGGGAGAGCACCTGGATGTTGGCCGGAGTGGGCACTCCCTGCGTCACGCGGTCGTACTCGTTGCCCACCATCTTCGGCACGCGATCGCCGTTGCGGAATCCCGAGCCCTCGAACATCCACATCGACGCGTCACCGACGATCCAGTCGGCGGAGACCGGATTGCACTCGTAGTAGGAGCCCGTGAGTGAACTCTCCGGATTGGCGGCGGGCGCATCCCGGAACGAGGCCGTCACCCGCGCATCGTCCTTCCCGTAGAGCGGATCGCGTCGGGCGTCGCGGTAGTTGACCTCGAGTCGGGCCGGGCCGGTGGGCGAGTCCTCCAGTCGGATTCGTCGATAGACGTTGTTGGCTCCGAAGAACCCGATGTTCACGCCCGCATCACGGGCCGCTTCGAGGTTCCGGCGCATCTCGACCGTGTAGTACTCGTCGTGGCCCGGGATCACGACGGCGCGATGGTTGCGCGCCCGGTCACCGCGCAGGTGAAGATCGATGTTGGTCCAGTACGACACGTCGAGGCCGAGTCGTTCGATGAAGAAGATCATCTCGTACTCGCGACCGAGGAACTCGCCGCTGCCGTTTCCGGTGTAGGGCCGATCGAAGCTGACCACGTCGGCCCGTCCGGAGGTGCCGGTGTAGATCGAGGCTCCGCCCCACGCGTTGTAGGCCTGCCACGTGGTGACCGCGCTCTGCACCAGCAGATCGGCGCGGCTGGCGTCGTCACGCAGCACGAGGGGAACGAACGTGGCGCCACCGTCACTGCTCTCCAGTCGCAGCAGGTACTGACCCGGCGGCCAATCCGGTTCGGTCGCGATGGTGAGCGAAGGGGCCCAGCCGGCCGAGGCCGTGCGGGTGACGCGGTCGACCGTCGGGGCGGGCTGCCGGACACCCGGTTGCGGATCGCTGCGCCAGATCCGACGACCGCCGGTCCCGCCGTAGTAGCCGATGCGATAGGCGGACACCTGCCACGACGGCGCGCCGGTGGACACGCGCAGGGTCACGGACTCGCCCACGTCGATGCTGGTGGCGTCGACGTAGCCCTCGATGCGCGACCACATCGAGCGGTCGTCGGGGATGTACCACTCGGTGGTCCCGGGTCGGGCGTTCTCGGTGGCGATCCACCCGGGTGTCCGGTAGGCGTCCCACGGATCGCCGGAGCCCTTCTTCTTCGTCGTCGACGGCGTCGTGGCGCCGGTCGCGTCCTCCGCCTCCGGGCCCGATGAACCGACCGCCCGGTCGACGAGCAGCAGCGACCCGGAGAGCACGACCACCACGAGCACGGCCAGCGCCGCCACGTTGCGGGGGGACAGGCGATGGGTCAGGCGGGGGGTCTTGCGGGGCGTCGGGCGGGGGGATCCTTGACTCGTCACCGGGGTGAGAGCGTAGGGGCCGCCCGTCGGTGGCGGCAGTCGGGTCGGGGTGCGGGGCTCACGGGCCCGAGACCAGTTCCCGGGCCCATCGGTAGTCGGCCTTGCCCGCCGGAGATCGCCGCACCCGATCCACGAACCGGATCTCCTTCGGGAACTTGTAGCGGGCGATGTGCTCCGAACAGGTGGCCAGCAACTCCGCGGAGTCCACTTCCCACCCCGGACGCAGCTGCACGACTGCCACGATCTCCTGGCCCCATCGCTCGGACGATCGACTGGTCACGATCACGTCGTACACCGCCGGATGGTGGGTGAGGGCGGCCTCCACCTCCTCGGCGAACACCTTCTCGCCGCCGGTGTTGATGGTGACCGAGTCGCGCCCGTGCAACTCGAGCAGGCCGTCGGCGGTGAGTCGGGCTCGGTCGCCCGGGATGGAATGGCGCATGCCGTCCACGGTGGGGAAGGTGCGCGCCGTCTTCTCGGCGTCGCCGAGATAGCCCAGGGGCACTCGACCGCGTTGGGCGAGCCAACCCAGTTCCTCGTCGCCGGGCGCCAGCGTCCGGGTCAGGTCGTCGCTCAGGATCACCATGCCGGTGCCCGGTTTGAACGTGCCGGTGGTGGCGGCGGTCCCGCGGTTGGTGACCTGACTGGCCTGCTGTCCCGATTCCGAGGAGCCGAGTCCGTCCATGATGGCCACCGAGGGCAACCGCTCCAGCAACGCCGTCTTCACCGGGGCCGACAGCGCGGCGCCACCGCTGATGAGCAGCGACAACGACGAGAGGTCGTGGGCGCCGGTGGACACTGCGTCGAGCAGTGGTCGACCGAAGGCGTCACCGACGATGAGCATGAAGTTCACGCGTTCGCGTTCGATCGTCCGACAGCACTCGACCGCGTCGAACACGGTGGCATCGTCGGGCAGGACCACGGTGTGCCCGTTGCCCACCGCGTTGAGGGCCATCCAGTGGGCGGCGCCGTGCATGAACGGCGCCGAAGGCAGGACTCTCATCCCGCCGGCGCGGACGTTGTCGGCGATGGCCTCGGCCGACGGGTACTCGGCGCCGGTGGAGATGCGTCGGCCGCCGAGTGCGGCGGGGTAGACGTCGCCCTGACGCCACAGGACACCCTTGGGCAGCCCGGTCGTGCCGCCGGTGTAGAGGATGTAGAGGTCATCGGGTGACGGCTGGGGCAGGGGAATGCCCGGGGCGGAGTCGAGCGCGTCGTCGTACCGCTCGGCGCCGGCCAGCAGCGCGTGGCCCGACTCGTCGGGCACCTGCAGCAGCACCCGGAGGTGGGGGAGGTCGGGCCGCACGGCGGCGAGGGTGGGCGCAAAGCGCGAGTGGTACACGATCGCCGTGGCGCCGGAATCGGCCAGCAGGTGACGCAACTCTTCGGCCACATAGCGGTAGTTCACGTTGAACGGTGCCACCCGGGCGGCGTAGGCGCCGTACATGCCCTCGAGGTACTCGGTGCAGTTGTGGAGGTAGAGCGCCAGGCGGTCCTGTCCGGCCTCCCACTCGCGCAACTGCGACCGTTCGGTGTGACAACCGAGTCCCCGGTGGAGCAGGGCCCGGGCCAGTCGGTCGACCTTGGCCAGGAATTCGGCGTAGGTCAGGCGGCGATTCCCGTGGACCAGACACTCGCGGTCCGGGGCGGTGGCGCCGGCGATGCGGGCCACCTCGATGAGACTGAAGTCCACTGTCCTTACTTGAACCACAGCCGCTGGTACTCGCGGCTGGTCGGGTGGAGGAGCAGGGCGAACAGTGCCGCGGGCATGAGCAGCGAGATGAGGAAGCCGAAGCTGAGCGCCACTCCGAGCCCTCCATCGAGCACGGCGAGCACGAAGGGGACCAGACCGAGCGCGGCGATGGCCACCCCGAGCCAGTACCCCCAGCGACGCTCGTTGGCGATGCCGAACCCGGCAGCCGCCTGACCGATGACCAGCACCAATCCGATCGGGCTCACGATGGCGCCGAACAGGGCGCTGAGCACGGCGTTGATGTACAGCAGGTACACCGCGATCTGCATCGTCTGGGGCTGGGTCGGGTTCGTCCACCGGCGGGTCTCCATGCCGGGGAGTCTGTCACCGATCGAGTCGGTTTCCCCGCGCGGTCGGACCATCGACGATGGTCACGGTCGACGACCGGCCCTGGCGCGAGGCAGCGCGCAACTGGCCGCAGGCGGCATCGATGTCGGTGCCGCGATTGGCTCGCACGGTGGCCACCACCCCGCGCTGCTCGAGCAGGGTCCGGAACCGCGCCACGCGCTCGGGGGGTGACCCGGTCGTGGGCCAACCGGGGGTGCGATTGAGCGGGATCAGGTTCACGTGGGCGGGCAGATGGCGGGCGATCCCGGCCAGCCGTTCCGCATCCTCGTCCCGGTCGTTGACCCCATCGATGAGGGCCCACTCGAACGAGAGTCGCCGCGAGTGGGCTCGCTGGTAGTGCTCGCACGCCGCCACCAGTTCGGCGATGGGGTAGCGGCGGTTGATGGGCACGAGTTCATCGCGCAGCGCGTCGTCAGCGGCGTGCAGCGACACGGCGAGGTTGATGGGCAGTGGTTCGTCGGCCAGGCGACGGATCCCGGGAACGAGTCCGACGGTCGACAGGGTGAGATGTCGGGCCGAGAGTCCGAGTGCACCGTGCATGCGGTGCACGGCGTCGAGGGTCCGGTCGTAGTTGGCCAGCGGTTCGCCCATCCCCATCAGCACGACGTTCGACAGGCGGCGGCCGTCGGTGCGGGCCCGCCGGGCGGCCCGCACCACCTGTTCGACGATCTCGCCGGTGGTGAGGTTGCGTTCGAACCCGCCCTGTCCGGTGGCGCAGAACCCGCAGGCCATGGCACAGCCGGCCTGGGTGCTGATGCACACGGTCGAGCGATCCGGGTAGTGCATCAGCACCGTCTCGATCTCGGCATCGTCGTCCAGCGCCCACAGCCACTTCACCGTCTGCCCGTCGGCACTCACCGACTCGGTCACGTCCCGGAGCGCGACCGGGAGGTCAGCGGCCAGTCGATCGCGCAGCGAGCGGGGGAGCGTGGAGATCTCGGCGAGGTCGGTGAGGTCCCGGTACAGCCCCTGCCACAGCTGTTCGATGCGGTAGGCCGGCTGGTCGGCCAGTCGTCGTGTCCACTCGTCGTGGTCGGGATCGAACTGCGAGGTCATGGCGCGCTCGTGTCGTCGGCCCGCCACCAGCAGTGCGACGAGTGTTCCGTGAACCCAAGGGATCGATAGAGGTTCCGGGCGGCGGTGTTGTCATGTTCGACATGGAGCATCCCGGTGCGCAGGCCGCGGTCGGCGAGGTGGCGCAGTCCGTCGACGACCAGGGCGCGTCCGAGACCGCGTCCGTGATGGTCGGGGTCGACGCCGATCACGAAGATCTCCCCGAGGGCCGGATCGACATCGTCGGCCGGATGCACCTTCGTCCAGCAGAAGCCGACGATGCGCCCGTCGTGCTCGTGCACGCGGAACCCTTCGGGATCGAACCATTGCTCGGCGGTGCGGGCCCGCAGGTCCTCGACCGTCCAGTCCGATTGGTCGGGATGCCAGGCGAAGGCGCGGTTGTTCACGGTCAACAGTCCGACGTCGTCGGACCCGGGCACGAAGGGCCGTGTGGCGAGCGCGGGATCGTCCACGGCGGCCTCGAGGGGCAGGGCCACTCGCAACTGCAGGATCTCGCGGGCCAGACCGAGCCCGGCGGCCTCCGCCTCGGCACGGTCGTCGTCGGTGGCCGGATCGACCTCGAGCGCGACGAGTGCGCCTCCATCGTCACGACGTTCCCTGCGCACGGTCGGACCCTATCGGTGGGCCTGCACTAGGGTCGCGGACCCATGGGTCGGCCGCGTTCTCCGAAGGGTCGTGCCCGCGAGACGCTGGCCCGACTGACCCTCGAGTACCCGGACGTGTGCTGCGAGTTGGTCCACGCCAACCCCTACGAGTTGCTGGCCGCCACCATCCTGTCGGCGCAGTGCACCGATGAACGGGTGAACATGGTGACGCCCGCGCTGTTCGCCCGGTATCCGACTCCGGAGGATCTCGCCGTCGCCGATCCGGCCGAGGTGGCCGAGTTGGTGCGCAGCACCGGGTTCTTCCGCAACAAGACGCGTTCCCTCATCGGCATGGCCCAGGCCCTCGTCGAACGGTTCGGGGGCGAGGTGCCGAGTGCCATGGAGGACCTCGTCACCGTTCCCGGTGTCGGGCGCAAGACGGCCAACGTGGTGCGCAGCGTGGCCATGGACCTTCCCGGTCTGCCGGTCGACACCCATGTGGGCCGACTGTCGTTGCGGTTGGGGCTCACCGAGGCCACCGACCCCGTGCGGGTCGAACACGAACTGGGCGCGATGCTCCCCCCGGCCGACTGGGGCCGCTTCAGCCTCCTGCTCATCTTCCACGGCCGGCGGGTGTGCGCGGCCCGTTCGGCCCGATGCGGCGAGTGCGTGCTGGCCGACTTCTGCCCGTCGGCCCGCCGCTGAACGGGGCATCGCCCCCCATCCGGACCTGCGGCGGTCGCGAGAAGATTTGACGTTTTGCCCTCCGGTGGTCCGGGGCTGGGCTACGGTTTGACGCATCGGGCTCCCGCCGCCCGATACGGCGACAGTCATCTGGGATCCGCCGCCCAGTGTCGCCTTGCCGACGCCGCCTCGTGCGGCGTCGGCACCTTCTCCGGCCCGGTTCGGCCCGGGCGAGGCTCCGGTCCCGGGACCGACCTTCTCCGGGCCGGGCGGGGCCAACCGGCTGCCAGACTGCGGCGATGGACGACCTCGGGGCCCGATTGTCGAGCGCGACGACGTCGCTCACCGAACTGGTGGAGACGGTGAGTGCCACGGCTGAAGCAGTCCTGGCGGCCGGCGACGAGTCCACGGCCACCGATCTGTTCGAGGTCGAGCGGGCGTTGCGCACGGCATTGCGTCGTCTCACCGGGGTGTCGCGTCGACCGCGCTGAGGGTCTGGCGCGAATGGGCGCCGATGGCGAACAGGTCGACCGCTAGGTTTCCGAAGGTGCTGCGACGACTCGACCTGCGGGGACGCACCGGCGACGACCTCGTCGCCGATCTCCCGCGACCCGATCAGGCCGCAGAGGGACCGACCGATGCGGTCCGGTCCATCCTCGGGGCGGTACGAGCGCGTGGAGATGCCGCCGTGCGCGAGTTCACCGAGCGATTCGACGGCGTCGACCTAGCCGATCCGCGGGTCGGATCGGCGGAACTCCAGCAGGCGCTGGGCGAGATCCCGAGCGAACTGCGCGCCGCCCTGCAGGAGTCCCATGACGCCGTGCGGGACTTCCATGCCGAACAGGTCCGCGCGCCCCACACCTTCCAACGGGGCGGGATCACCGTCACCGGTCGGTCGGTCCCGGTCGACCGGGCCGGGTGCTACGTACCGGGTGGTCGGGGTTCCTATCCCTCGTCGGTCCTCATGACCGTGGTGCCGGCCCGGGTGGCCGGAGTGGCCGAGATCGTGCTGTGCGTCCCGCCCGATCGGAGCACGGGGCGGATCGCCCCCGCCACGCTGGCCGCCGCGGCCATCGCCGGGGTCGACGAGGTACGGGCCACCGGGGGCGCCCAGGCCATCGCCGCCATGGCCTTCGGGACCGAGAGCCTCCGGCCCGTCGACGTCATCGTCGGGCCGGGCAACGCCTACGTGGCCATCGCCAAGCGCGAGGTGGCCGGTCGCGTCGGTGTGCCCATGGCCTTCGCCGGACCGAGCGAGATCGTGGTGGTCGCCGACGCAGCGGCTCCGGTGGACTTCGTGGCCATCGACCTCATGGTGCAGGCCGAGCACGGACCGGACGGACTGGCCTGGCTCGTCACCTGGGATCGGACCGTGGCCGATGCTGTCGACGACGCGCTGGCGCGGCTCGTGGCCGCTGCGACCCGGCGCGACGAGATCTCGGCCACGTTCGCCTCGGGTGGATTCTGCGCGCTGGTCGACGACCCGGCCGCAGCGGCCGACGTGGTCAATCACATCGCCGCCGAACACGTCGAGGTGATGGTGGACGACCCGCACGAGTTCGCCGGCACCATCCGTCACGCCGGCGCAGTTTTCTGCGGACCGCTGGCCCCGGCCTCCATCGGCGACTACGTCGCCGGTCCGAGCCATGTGCTGCCCACCTTCGGCACGGCCCGCTTCGGCTCGGCCCTCACCGTCGACGACTTCGTGAAGCAGGTGCACATCGTCGACGTCGATCGGGCCGGCTTCGATGCCGCTGCACCGGTGGTGGCCGCCATCGCCGATGCCGAGGGCTTCGCCACCCACGCCGAATCGGTGCGGCTGCGCGCTCGCACGCTGCGGGGTGCGGAGTGATCCGCCCCCGTGACGACGTCGCGCTCATGGAGGGGTACCACTCTCCCCAACTGGACGTGGCGGTGCGGCTCAACACCAACGAGGCGCCCGACGCTCCTCCGGCGGCCTTCACCACTGCGCTGCTCGATGCGGTGCGCAACGTCGAGTGGAACCGGTACCCCGATCGTTCCGCCGCGCACCTGCGCGCCGCGATCGGCCGACTGCACGGCGTCGGTCCGGAGCAGATCTTCGTCGCCAACGGGTCGAACGAGGTCCTGCAGACGGTGCTGCTCACCTACGGCGGTCCGGATCGCACCGCCGCGGTGTGGGAACCCACCTACGCACTGCACTCGCACATCGCCCGCCTCACGGGCACCGGCGTGGCCGTCGGCGAACGCGGAGAGGACTTCTCGACGGATCTCGACGAGGTGGCACGCGTGATCGACCTCGCCCGACCCTCGGTCGCCTTCCTGTGCTCACCCAACAACCCGACCGGCGTCGTCGATCCGCCCGACACCGTCCGGACGACGTTGTCGATGGTCGCGGCCGCCGACGGACTGCTCGTCGTCGACGAGGCTTACGGACAGTTCGCGCCGTGGTCGGCGATCGACCTGCTCGCCGAGGACACGCCCCTGGTCGTGTCGCGCACCTTCTCCAAGACCTGGTCGATGGCGGCGGCCCGACTGGGGTACCTCATCGGTCCGGCGTGGGTGGTGACGGAACTCGACAAGGTCGTGCTGCCGTACCACCTCGACTCGTTCAAGCAGATGGCCGGTGTGCTCGCGCTCCAGCACGTCGACGACATGAACGCCCGAGTGGCGCGACTCGTCGAGGAACGGGGTCGCCTCGTCACCCGCCTGTCCTCGCTCGACGTCGACGTGTGGCCCTCGGGTGCCAACTTCGTCCTCTTCCGACCACGGACGGTTCCCGGCCGACAGGTCTGGCAGCGTCTGGTCGACCGTTCGGTCCTCGTGCGGGACTGCTCGTCGTGGCCGCGACTCGATGGTTGTCTGCGTGTCACGATCGGGACCATCGATGAGGACGACCGGTTCCTCACCGCCCTCGAGGAGGCATTGCGATGAGTGCGATCCGCGCCACCGACGGACGACGTTCGGCGCTCGTCGAGCGATCGACGTCCGAGACCTCGATCCGCATCGAGATCGACCTCGACGGCCGTGGGGACCTCGCCGTCTCCACCGGCCTCCCGTTCTTCGACCACATGCTGGCGCAACTCGGACGCCACGGCGGGTTCGACCTCACGGTGGCGGCCGAGGGCGATCTGCAGATCGACGCCCACCACACCGTCGAGGACGTGGGCATCGCCCTCGGTGAGGCCTTCGCCGCGGCGCTCGGCGACAAGGCCGGTGTCCGAAGGTTCGCCTCGAACCGGGTGCCGCTCGACGAGGCGCTCGTCGACGTGGCCCTCGACCTGTCGGGTCGGCCGTTCCTCGTCTACGAGGTCGACTTCCCCGGTCAGAAGATCCTCGGCGATCCCCCCTTCGATCCCCAGTTGATCGAGGAGTTCTGGCGCGCCTTCATCACCTCGGCGGCGATCACGCTCCACATCACCCTCGTACGCGGGGTCAACACCCACCACATCATCGAGGCCACGTTCAAGTCGGTGGCAAGGTCACTGCGCGATGCGGTGCGCGTCGAGGGCGGGGGAGTGCCGTCGACCAAGGGCGTGCTGTGACCCGACCCGCCATCGCGGTGCTGGACTACGGGATCGGGAACCTCCGCTCGGCACAGAAGGCACTCGAGCGGGTCGGCGCCGATGCCTTCCTCACCGATGACGCCGACGCGGTGGAGACCGCCGACGCCGTCGTCCTGCCCGGCGTCGGTGCCTTCGGCGCCTGCATGGAGGCACTGCACGACTCCGGTCTCGACGGGGTGGCGGTGCGGGCCGCCACCGACGGCCGGCCCTTCCTCGGAGTGTGCGTGGGCATGCAGATGTTGTTCGAGGGCTCCGACGAGTCGCCGGGCGTACCCGGTCTCGGGGTGCTGGCGGGCACGTTGCGTCGACTGCCCGAGGGCGTGAAGCGGCCGCAGATGCAGTGGAACGTCGTCGACGTCCGTCGACCGAGTCGCCTCTTCGGCACGGTGGCCGATCCGGTGTGGATGTACTTCGTGCACTCCTATGCCGCGCCGGCCGATGCCCCCGATGTCGTGGCCACCTGCGACTACGGCGGTCCGGTGGCCGCCGCGGTGGAGCGCGGTTCGCTGTGGGCGACGCAGTTCCATCCCGAGAAGTCGGGAACGATCGGACTCGAACTGCTGCGTGGCTTCGTCGAGACGGCGCGCGCCGGGAGGGCCTGAGTGTTCGAACTGTTCCCCGCCATCGACCTGCTCGACGGTCGCGCCGTGCGGCTCTATCAGGGCGACTACGACCGCGACACCGTCTACAGCGACGATCCCGTGGCTCAGGCGCGGGCCTTCGCCGCCGCGGGCGCATCGTGGATCCACGTCGTCGATCTCGACGCGGCGCGTTCGGGTACGCCGCGCAACCGCGAGACGATCGCCGCCATCGCCGCAGCCGTCGACGTCCCCATCCAGACCGGGGGCGGGGTGCGCGACGAGCAAGCCGCGGAAGCACTCTTCGCCGCCGGGGTGGCGCGGGTCGTCGTCGGCACCGCAGCACTCGAGCAGCCCGAGTTCGTGCGCTCTCTGGCGGCGCGGCACCGGGTGGTCGTCGGGCTCGACGCGCGTGGACGCGAAGTGGCCGTGCGCGGATGGGAGCAGGGATCCGGACGTGATCTCCTCGATGTCGCCGCCGAGTTCGCCGATGCTGGCGTGGAGGCCCTGGTGGTGACCGAGATCGGACGTGACGGAACGCTGGAGGGGCCTGACCTCTCCGGACTGGGTGAGGTCCTGTCGGTCACCGCGCTCCCCGTCATCGCCAGTGGAGGGGTGGGATCGCTCGACGATCTGCGGGCCCTTTGCGGCTTGCGTTCGGCGCAGCGGTCCCTCGCCGGGGTCATCGTCGGTCGCGCCCTCTATGAGGGGGCCTTCACCCTCGACGAGGCACTGTCCGTCGTCGCCGGCTGACGGCGATTCCCGGCGCCGAACGTCACTCGTACACTCGATCCGTGGACGCCTCCGACTGGAACGCCCGGTACGACACCGCCGAGCTGGTGTGGAGTGGGGAGCCGAATCGGTTCCTGCCTCCCGAGGTCGACGGGCTCGCACCGGGCCGCGCCCTCGACCTCGCCTGCGGTGAGGGTCGCAACGCCGTGTGGTTGGCCACCGGAGGCTGGACGGTGACGGGGGTGGACTTCTCGTCGGTGGGCCTGGCCAAGGCCGCAGGTCTCGCTGCGGACCGGGGTGTCTCGGGGGAGTGGATCGAGGCCGACGTGACCGGGTGGTCGGCTCCGACGCCGTTCGACCTGGTGATCGCCTTCTACCTGCAGTTGCCGGCTGCGGCCCGCCGGGCCGCGGTGGCCCGTGCGGTGGAGGCGCTGGCGGTCGACGGCACCTTCCTCCTCGTCGCCCACGATCTGGCCAACCTGGCCGAAGGGCATGGCGGACCCTCCGACCCCGAGGTGCTCACCACCGCCGAGGGAGTGGTGGACGACCTCGTCGCCGCCGAACTCGGACTCGGTGTCGAACTCGTGGTGGAGCGGGCCGGTCGCGTCGAACGACCGGTGGTCACGCCCGAAGGCGATCGCACGGCGATCGACACCCTCGTGCGAGCCCGACGGGTGGCCTGACAATGCGCACGGCAAGGGTCATCCCCTGTCTGGACGTCACCGACGGTCGCGTGGTGAAGGGCGTCAACTTCGTCGGGTTGCGCGACGCCGGGGATCCGGTGGAACTGGCGGCCCGCTACGACGCCGATGGTGCCGACGAGCTCGTGTTCCTCGACATCACCGCCACCTCCGACGGACGCAACACGATGGTCGATGTCGTGCGACGGACGGCGGAGCAGGTGTTCATCCCGTTCACCATCGGTGGCGGCATTCGCACCGTGGATGACGCACGGACCATGTTGCGGGCCGGGGCCGACAAGGTCTCGGTGAACAGTGCCGCCGTGGCCCGACCCGAGCTGATCAGCGAGATCGCTGCGGTCTTCGGCCGACAGTGCGTGGTGTGCGCGATCGATGCCCGCCGTCGTGCCGCCGACGGTGGGGCCTCGGAGGGGTGGGAGGTGTTCGTCGCCGGCGGACGCACACCCACGGGGATCGATGCCGTCGAATGGGCACGGCGAGCCGAGGATCTCGGGGCGGGCGAAATCCTGCTCACCTCGATGGACCGGGACGGCACCCGTGACGGTTTCGATCTCGAACTCACCGCCGCCGTGTCGTCGTCGGTGGGGATCCCGGTCATCGCGTCAGGGGGTGTGGGGACGCTCGACCATCTCGTCGACGGTGTGGTGCGCGGCGGCGCCGACGCCGTGCTGGCTGCCTCCATCTTCCACTTCGACGATCACGCCATCGCCGACGCCAAACGCCACATGGCCGCCGCCGGTGTCGCCGTCCGTCCCTGAGCGCGGGCGGGTCCTGCGGCCCGTCGACGGAGTCAGGTGATCGAGCGCAGTACCGCGGCGGTCACGATCTCGGCCACCCGATCGGTGCGACCGACGAAGAAGTGATCGGCGCCGGGCACGGCAACGACATGTGTCGCCGTCCAGTCCGCCGTGGCCTCCCGCGCGGCGATCGGCGTGAGGAACTGGTCGTGTTCCCCCACGATGAGCACCTTGGGGCGCGGGTCGGCTCCGGCGGCGGCGGCGATCTCCTCCCGAGGGATCACGCGCAACGGAGGGGCGCAGGGCAACCACGCGCGGATGCGCGGATCGAGCACCGTCATGGAGGTGTCACCGCCGAACGACCACCCCGAGACGAACAGTGGGAGGTCGGGTACCAGTTCGGCGAGCGCGTCGATCGCCGCTTCGACGTCGTGTCGTTCACCGCGACCACCGTCATGGAGTCCGGTAGATCCCTCCACGCCGCGGAAGTTGAAGCGCAACACGGCGATCCGTGACTCGGGGAGGATCCGGAACAACTCGCTGGTCACGATCGACCGCATCGAGCCGCCGTGCTGCGGATGCGGATGACACAGGACCACGGCGGCCCGTGCACCCACGGGCAGGTGCACCTCGGCCTCGAGCACGGGACCATCGACGACCGGCAGGGACAACTTCCTGATGGCCGGATCGTTGTTGACCATTCCACACGGTACCGTCGGGACGTGCCGGTTTCACCTGCTTCTCTCACCGCCCAGGGTTCCGTCGATGGCGAGCGTCTCCCCATCAAGATGCTCAATGACCGGGTGCTGGTCAGCCTCGGTGGCGGTGAGGGGGAGCGGCGATCCACCGGGGGGATCCTGATCCCGGCGACCGCCCAGATGGGCAAGCGTCTGGTGTGGGCCGAGGTGGTGGCCGTGGGTCCCAACGTCCGGGTCATGGAGCCGGGCGATCAGGTCCTGTTCAACCCGGAGGATCGCTACGAGGTCGAGGTCCAGGGACAGGACTACGTCATCCTGCGCGAGCGCGACGTGCATGCGGTGGCGGCTGAGCGGCTGGCCGAGGGCAGTACCGGTCTCTACCTCTGAGCGGCGCCGAGGCGCGTGCCGCCGTCGCGGTCAACGCCGTCGCGGCCACCGATGTCGTTCCTCTGCGCCCGGAGGGCACCGCTAGCGTGAGGTCATGTCATCCGCCGAACCCATGAGTGAACCGATCGTCGCCACCGCCGAGCAGTTGGCGGCCGTCACCTTCGGCGCCGACGGTTTGGTGCCGGCCATCGTGCAGGAGCAGTCCACGGGACAGGTCCTGATGATGGCGTGGATGAACGCCGAATCGTTGCAGCGGACGCTGGAGACGGGCCGCACCTGGTTCTGGAGTCGGTCGCGTCAGGAGTACTGGTGCAAGGGGGAGACCTCGGGTGATCGCCAGTACGTGCGCGAGGCGTACTTCGACTGCGATGGCGACACGTTGCTGTTCGTGGTCGAACAGGAAGGACGGGGCGCGTGCCACACCGGCAATCGTTCATGCTTCTTCACCGCCTTCGGCGAGGCGTGAGCGGGACGTGACATCGAACCCGGGAGACGTGGTGGCAGTGCGGCCCGATCGCGCGGAGTTCCGTGCTCTCGCAGCACAGCACAGTGTCGTTCCCGTCTGGCGCGAGCTCCTCGCCGATCTCATCACTCCCGTGGCGGCCTTCGCCCGTCTGTGCGGCGACGATCGTCCCGGGTTCCTGTTCGAGTCGGTCGAGCACGGCGAGCGGTGGAGCCGGTGGTCGTTCGTGGGTCGCAACCCGATCGCCACCCTCGTGCTGCGCGATGGACGGGTCGAGGTCGACGGTGACCTCGCACCCGGAATGCCGCGCGACCGGGGCATCCTGGCCGCCGTCGAGTGGTTGCTGTCGGCCTACCGCTCCCCGACATTGCCCGACCTTCCGCCCTTCCACGGAGGAGTGGTGGGCTACCTCGGCTACGACGTGGTGCGCGAGGTCGAGCACCTCCCCGACACCCCTGCGGATGTGAGCGGGTATCCCGACGCCGTCCTGTCGGTGATCGGGGAGATGGCGGCCTTCGATCACTTCCGTCAGCGCGTCTCGCTCATCGAGAACGTGGTGGTGCCCGACGGTGCCGACGACGCGACTCTCGATCGTCTCTACGACGAGGCGATCGAACGCCTCGAGCGACTGGCGGCCGACGGCGCCAGCCCGTTGGCCGAGCCGATGGTCGATCCGCCGACGCCGGATCCGGAACTCCCCGTCGTCGAGCGGTCGGTGTCCGAGACCGGATGGAACGCGGCCATCGATGTCGCTCGCGAGCACATCCTCGACGGTGACATCTTCCAGGTCGTCCTGTCCCAGCGATTCTCGTTCGACCTCGACGCCGATCCGTTCGACTTCTACCGGGTGCTCCGTCAGGTCAATCCCAGTCCCTACATGTACTTCGTGCGCACTCCCGAGGTGACGCTGGCGGGTTCGTCACCCGAACCCATGGTCCGTCTCGTCGACGGTCGCGTGATCTCGCGTCCCATCGCCGGCACCCGGCGCCGCGGCGCCACCGAGGAGGAGGATCGCCGTCTCGGCGCCGAACTGCGCGAGCACCCCAAGGAGATCGCCGAGCACGTGATGCTCATCGATCTCGCGCGCAACGACGTGGGGCGCGTCGTCGAATTCGGCACCGAACAGGTCGACGAGATGATGGTGCTCGAGCGCTACAGCCACGTGATGCACCTCACTTCGCAGGTGTCAGGCACCCTGGCGGACGGTCGCACCCCCATCGACGTGCTGCGGGCCACCCTCCCTGCCGGAACGGTCTCGGGCGCGCCCAAGGTGCGCGCCATGGAGATCATCGACGCGCTCGAACCGGTGAAGCGTGGCCCCTACGCCGGGGTCGTCGGCTACATCGACTTCTCGGGGACGATCGACACCGCCCTCGCCATCCGGACCCTGGTGGTGGGTCCGGACGGTCGGGCCCACATCCAGGCCGGTGCCGGGATCGTGGTCGACAGCGTGGCCGAGCACGAGGACCTCGAGTGTCGGAACAAGGCTCGGGCCCTGCTCACCGCCGTGGCCGGAGCTCGCCGGATGACCGCACAGCGTCGACGCACCACCGGCTGAGTGTGGTGTCCGGCCCACCGGCTGCGACACTTGACGGCATGGAACGGTTCGATCCTGCGTCGGTGCTCGTCGGCTGCGACCTCCTCGACGGCACCGGCGGTGTGGCCACCATGCGGCGCGACGTGATCGCCGTCGTCGGTCCCGACTCCGGCGTGTACCTGCAGGGTCAGTTGTCGCAGGAAGTGGTGGCCATCGCCGGTCCGTCGGTGTGGTCGTTCCTGTTGGCCCCGTCGGGCAAGGTCGACGCCTGGTTGCGCGTGCACCGTCTCGATGCCGATCACCATCTGCTCGAAGTCGAGTCGGGGCACGGCGACGCCGTGGTGGCCCGGCTGCGTCGATTCCTCCTCCGCACCGACGCCACCATCGCCGATCCACAGCAGTGGACGTCATTGGCCTGTCGATGGGATCCCTCCACGGTGCGCGTCGGAGTGGGTGCCGACCACGCGCTGGTGTCGCCGGTGGTGGCGCCCGGCGACGCCGGCATCGATGTGCTGCTGGCCCCGGATGAGAACGCCGCGACCGACCTGCCGGCGGTGCCGGAGGCGTCGTTCGACCGGCATCGCATCGCCCGCGGAGTGTCCCGACTGGGCGCCGAACTCGGTCCCGACACGATCCCCGCCGAGGCCGGTCAGTGGGTGATCGACGCGTCGGTGAGCTTCACCAAGGGCTGCTACACGGGACAGGAGTTGGTGGCCCGGGTGGATTCGCGCGGCGCACAGGTTCCCCGACCGATCCGACTGTTGCGTCTGGACGACGACTCCACCGTCGACCTCACCGTCGAATGCAGCGTCGAACCGGGTGCATCGGTGCGCGTCGACGGTGAGCGGCGCGGCACGGTGACCAGCTTCGCCCCCCGACTGGGCGCCGGCCGGCCGGCACTCGCCCTGGCACCGTTGGCCCGGGCCGTGGTCGTCGGCGATCGGGTCGAGGTGGAGACGCCGCGGGGACCGGTGTCGGCCACCGTCGTGGAACCGGGCACGGTGCGTTGATGGGTGATCGGCTCTACGACCGATTGGGGGTGACGCCCGAGGCCACCGATGCCGAGGTGCGTCAGGCATGGTTGCGGTTGGCCCGCACCCATCATCCCGATGCCCACTCCGATCCGGCGGCGCGTGCCGCGGCCGAGGTGGAGATGCGGTCGATCAACGAGGCGTGGGCCGTACTCGGTGATCCGGCTCGTCGGGCCGCCTACGACCTCCGAATCCAGGGCGACAGCGCCCGCCCCTCCGCCGTGCGCCGTCGCGACGACTCGTTCGTGTTCGTCCCCATCGACGAGACCGACGACGAGATCGATCCCCGTCTGCTCGACGACGAGGGTGTCGAGGGCACGGAGGTCGACCGGTCGATCCAGATGCTGCCGGTGCTCCTGTTGCTCGGGGGGATCGGCGGACTCGTGCTCGGGTTCCTCATCGCCCTCCCGTTCCTCATGGCCGTGGGAGCGGTCGGTCTGGTGCTGGCCGGACTGTCGTTCGTCGTCGCGCCGCTGCAGGCGATCTCCCGGAGCATCTCGGCCGAGCGACGACGCTGAGCACGACCGGTAGTGTCTGCGGCCATGGCCCAGACCTCGCTGTTCGTGAAACTGACCACCCAACCCGGTAAGCGCGACGACGCGGTCGCTGCGCTGGAGCGGATGCTCCCCACCGTCGAGCAGGAGGTGGGGACGCTCGTCTACTCGTTCCATCTCGATGCCGGGAACGCCGACGTGATCTGGGTGTTCGAGCTCTACACCGATGGCGACGCCCTCGGGGTGCACGCCGGTTCACCGGCGATGGCCGACCTCGTCGGGTCGTTCGGCGATCTGCTCGCCGCTCCGGCCGAGATGATCATGGCGACGCCGACCGCAGCCGGTAAGGGACTCCCGTCCTGACGACGTACCTCGACCGCATCCTCGCCGCGCACCGGCGTGCGGCGGAGAGCGATGACCGACCCTTCGACGAACTGGTCCGTCAGGCGTTGACCGTCGAACCGACCCGTTCGTTCCGCGACGCGCTGGCTGCGGTGGCGGCGACCGGTGAGATGGCCGTCATCGCCGAGATCAAGCGGCGCTCGCCTTCCAAGGGGGACCTGGCCGTCGGGCTCGATCCGGCGTCGTTGGCCGCCGACTACGCCGCCGGCGGTGCCGCTGCGCTGTCGGTGCTGACCGACGTCGACCACTTCGGCGGCTCGGTCGAGGACCTCGTCGCCGCCCGTGCCGGATGCGCGCTCCCGGTCCTGCGCAAGGACTTCACGGTGAGTGCTCGCGACGTGTGTGATGTCCGCATCATGGGCGCCGACTGCGTGCTGCTCATCGCCGCAGCGCTCGACGACGCCGAGCTGCGGTCCTTCCTCGGGTTGGCGCGGGAATTGGGCATCGACGCACTGGTGGAGATCCACGACGAACCCGAACTCGACCGCGCGCTGGCCGCCGGAGCCGACCTGGTCGGCGTGAACCAGCGTGATCTCGTGACGTTCGAGGTGGACACGGCCCGCGCCGTGCGCATGGCGCCGCTCATGCCCGCCGGTGTGGTCAGGGTGGCCGAGTCGGGGATCACCGGACCGGCTGATGCGGCCGTGCTGGCCGACGCGGGCTATCACGCCGTCCTCGTGGGGGAGCACCTGGTCACCAGCGGCGATCCGCGGGCGGCGGTGGCCGCGTTGCGGTCGGCGCCGGCATCGGTCACCCCCTCCCACGAGGCCTGAGCGCAACCTAGGATCGCCGACGCCCGTCGACATCCGGAGCGTCCGATGACCCGTTACAACATGTCCGAAGCCGCGCTGCCCACTGCGTGGTTCAACATCCTGCCCCGGCTGGAATCGCCAATGGACCCGCCGCTGCACCCGGGCACGCGTGAGCCGGTGACACCGGACGATCTCGCTCCGCTGTTCCCGATGGCGCTGATCATGCAGGAGATGTCGCCGGATCCGTGGATCGACATCCCCGGTGAGGTGCTCGACATCCTCCGTCTGTGGCGCCCCACCCCGCTGGTGCGGGCCGAGCGACTGGAGAAGATGCTCGACACGCCGGCCCGCATCTACTTCAAGGACGAGTCAGTGTCGCCCGCCGGTTCGCACAAGCCGAACACCGCCGTGCCGCAGGCCTTCTACAACAAGCAGGAGGGCATCAACCGCCTCACCACCGAGACGGGCGCCGGCCAGTGGGGTACGGCGTTGTCGTTCGCCACGGCCCAGTTCGACATGGAGTGCATGGTGTACATGGTCCGTGCCTCGTTCGAACAGAAGCCCTACCGCAAGATCATGATGCAGGTGTGGGGCGGGGAGGTCGTGCCGTCGCCGATCGACGATCCGTCCAGCCCGGGTTCGCTCGGCACCGCCATCTCCGACGCCGTGCGCGATGCCGTCGGTCGCGACGACTCGCACTACGCGCTCGGTTCGGTGCTCAATCACGTGCTGCTGCACCAGACGGTGATCGGACTGGAGGCCCGCGAGCAGTTGCGAGCGGCCGGTGAGGAACTGCCCGATGTCGTCATCGCACCCTGCGGTGGCGGATCGAACCTCGGTGGACTGTCGTTCCCGTTCGTGCCCGACGAGAGCGTGCGTCTGGTGGCCGTGGAGCCGGCCTCGTGCCCGACGCTCACCCAGGGACGCTTCGAGTACGACTTCGGTGACGTCGCCGGGATGACGCCGCTCATGCCGATGTACACCCTCGGTCACGACTTCATGCCCCCGTCGATCCATGCCGGTGGTCTCCGTTATCACGGCGACTCCCCGATCATCTCCAAGTTGGTCAAGGAGAAGCGCATGGAGGCCGTGGCCATCTCCCAGGGCAAGGTGTTCGACGCGGCGATCAAGTTCGCCAACGCCGAGGGCAAGGTGCCCGCGCCCGAGGCCGGCCATGGCATCGCCGTGGCGATCGACGAGGCCATCCAGGCCCGTGAGTCCGGTCAGGAGAAGGTGATCCTGTTCAACTACTGCGGACATGGTCACCTCGACCTCGCCGCCTACGACGAGTACCTCAGCGGTCGGATGGTCGACGCCTGAAACACCGGCGAACCGACATCGGGTGCGGCGGTAGCGTCGCCCCGATGTCGTTCGTGAAGATCTGCGGCACCACGTCGCTCGAGGACGCGTTGACGGCCCACCGGGCCGGGGCCGATGCGGTGGGGTTCATCTTCGCCGAGTCGCCCCGGCGCGTGGAGGCCGACTTCGTGGCCGACATCGTGCGCCACCTGCCGGTCGACCTGCTCACCGTGGGTGTGTTCCGAGGTGCCACCGTCGACGAGGTGCGGGCCACGGTCCGGCGCTCCGGGGTGGCGGCGATCCAACTGCATGGCGACGAGAGCCCCGAGTTCGTGACCGAGGTGCGCCACGACTCGCGCTTCCTCATCGGATGCTTCACCGCTGATGATCCGCGTGTGGCCCGACTCGACGAGTACGACCTCGACGCCGTCCTCGTCGACTCGCCGGTGCCGGGCTCGGGCCGGACCTTCGACTGGTCCGCCATCGACGGTCTGTCGTCACAGCACCGGCTGATCCTCGCCGGTGGGCTCGACCCCGACAACGTGGCCGCAGCGGTGACCCGGGTGCGTCCGTGGGGCGTCGACGTGGTCAGTGGGGTGGAGGTGGCGCGCGGTCGCAAGGATCCGGAGGCCGTCGCGCGCTTCGTGGAGGCGGCGCGCGCCGCACTGGCGGACTGCGCGATCGACCCGGGTCGGGCCTAGCCTCCTCGTCATGTCACTGCCCGAGCCGTCAACCAGCGGTCGTTTCGGAGAGTTCGGCGGACGCTTCGTCCCCGAGACGCTCGTCCCCGCCTGTCTCGAACTGGAGAAGGCGTTCCGCAGCGCATGGGCCGACCCCGTCTTCCGCGGCGAACTCGATGCCCTGCTGGCCGACTACGCCGGCCGCCCGTCACCGCTGACCGAGTGCCACCGACTGTCGGAGGAACTCGGGGTGCGAATGCTCCTCAAGCGTGAGGACCTCAATCACACCGGCAGCCACAAGATCAACAACGTGCTCGGTCAGGCCCTGCTGGCTCGTCGCATGGGCAAGACGCGCCTGGTGGCCGAGACCGGAGCAGGTCAGCACGGCGTGGCGTCGGCCACCGCCGCGGCGCTGCTCGGCATGGAGTGCATGGTGTACATGGGTGAGGTCGACATGCAGCGCCAGGCGCTCAACGTCTTCCGCATGCGCCTGCTCGGTGCCGAGGTCGTGCCTGCCATGTCGGGGAGCCGCACGCTGAAGGACGCGGTGAACGAGGCCATGCGTGACTGGGTGGCCACCGTCGAGTCGACCCACTACTGCCTCGGGTCGGTGATGGGGCCGCACCCGTATCCGTGGATGGTGCGCGAGTTCCACACCGTCATCGGCACCGAATCGCGCCAGCAGTGCGCCGACCTGCTCGATGGGGGAGTGCCCGATGTGGTCACCGCCTGTGTCGGCGGAGGTTCCAACGCCATCGGGATCTTCAGCGGATTCGCCGACACCGACGCCGAACTGGTGGGGGTCGAACCGGCGGGCGGCGCCGCCGTCGGCCGCGGTGTGCCCGGCGTGGTGCACGGCATGAGGAGCTTCCTCATGCAGGACGAGTTCGGTCAGGTGCAGGAGGCGCATTCCATCTCGGCCGGTCTGGACTACCCCGGTGTCGGGCCGGAGCACTCCCACCTCGCCTCCATCGGTCGGGCCCGCTACGAACAGGTCACCGATGCCGAGGTGATCGACGCCTTCCAGTTGCTGAGTCGCACCGAGGGCATCATCCCCGCGCTCGAACCCGCCCACGCGCTGGCCTGGGTGAGCCGCGACCGCGCCGCGCTGGCCGGACGCACGGTGTTGTTGAACCTCTCGGGACGGGGCGACAAGGACGTGGCCCAGATGATGGACGTACTGGGGTGAGCGGACCCTCGGTGGCCGACGAGGGACTCGTCGTGCCCGACACCCCATCGGAGCTCGGCGTGCTCGAGGCATCACTGCGTGCGGCGCGCGACGGTGGACGCAAACTGCTCGTCCCCTACGTCACCGGCGGTCTCGGCGACGACTGGGTGGACGTCGTCCGGGCCGTGGCCGACGCCGGGGCCGACGCCATCGAGATCGGGATCCCCTTCTCCGATCCGGTGATGGACGGACCGATCATCCAGGAGGCCAGTGAGACGGCACTGCGACAGGGCGCCACCCCGCTCACGATCCTCGATCGACTGCGCACGCTCGATGCCGGCGTGCCCGTGGCGGTCATGACCTACTACAACCTCGCCTTCCACATGGGACTCGAACGGTTCGCCGCCTCGGTGGCCGGTGCCGGCGTGAGCGCGGCGATCCTCCCGGATCTCCCGCTGGAGGAGGTCGGGCCATGGTCCACTGCGGCCGACGCCGCCGGGGTCGAGACGGTGATGTTGGCGGCACCCACCGCACCCGACGAGCGCCTGCACCGAGTGGTGGCCCGGGCCCGGGGCTTCGTGTACGCCGTCGGTCTCCTCGGCGTCACCGGTGAGCGCGACGCGCTGGCCGCCTCGTCGTTGGTCATCGCCCGACGACTCAAGGCCATCACTGACAAGCCGGTGCTCGTGGGTGTCGGGGTCTCGACGGCGGATCAGGCCGTGGAGGTGACCACCGAGGCCGATGGTGTCGTGATCGGCTCGGCGCTCATGCGACGGGTGCTGGCCGGTGTCGGACCGTTGGGTGCCGGGGCCTTCGTGGCCGAGATCCGCGCGGCCCTCGACGGACGGTGACCGACGGCCGATGAGCGAGAGCCGATGAGCGACGGCCGATGAGCGACGGGGGATCCGACCGTCGTCCGATCCCGTTCGAGCAACCGCTCTTCGAACGGGTCGATGGTGAGGCGTTCTTCGCCCGACTCGTGGAGCGGTTCTACGCCGGGGTGATCGAGGATCCGATCCTGGCTCCGCTCTACCCACCCGACGACATGGACGGGGCGGCCGAGCGTCTGCGGCTGTTCCTCGTGCAGTTTTGGGGTGGGCCCGCCACCTACAGCGAACAGCGCGGCCACCCGCGACTGCGGATGCGACACGCCCCGTTCGTCATCGGCGAGGCCGAACGGGACGCGTGGCTGGCGCACATGACGGCGGCGGTGGCCGAGGCCGCGGCCGACGGCGACCTCGACGCCGAGGACGAGGCCCGGATGATGGGCTATTTCGTCCATGCCGCCGGATTCATGATGAACGTCGACACCGCCGACTGAGGCTCTGGTCAGGACATACACGGCTTTCTGCATGATCATGCGTTTGCCCATGCCCCCATCCACCATCGACGGCTCCGGGGCAGTCATGCTCTTGGGGCATCGGGCGGTCCTGCCCGAGTCCGAACGGTGATCGGGAGACCGGTCGCCGGAGCACCCGGGCCGGTGAGCCGGACCGACAGGAGGAAGCCATGACCAAGAGCGAACTGATCGCCGAGATCGCCAACCGCACGGGCCAGTCCAAGACCGACGTGGAGAAGTGCCTCAAGTCGTTCGAGGACATCGCCCACGAGGTGGTGGCCAAGGGCGCCGAGAAGCTGACCCTCCCGGGCTTCATCAGCTTCGAGCAGACCCACCGCAAGGCCCGTACGGCCCGCAACCCGCAGACCGGTGCCCCCATCCAGGTGCCGGCCACCAAGGCGGCCAAGGTCAGCGCCGGCGCCAAGTTGAAGGCCTCCGCCAAGGGCGCCTGAACTCGACGCACAGTCGTGGAGGAGGGGGAGCGCGAGAGCGCTCCCCCTCCTCGCGTTCCGGGGCACATCCTCGACGCCGGAAACGGGGACGACGACTCATGGCGGTCGCGGACCCTCGCGCTAGGTTTCCGCGCATGACCACCGAACTCACTCCCGGCACCACCGCTCCCGACTTCACCCTCCTCGATCAGGACGGTGAGCCGATCTCGCTGGCCAAGCAGGCCGGCCTCAAGGTGTTGTTGTACTTCTACCCGAAGGCCGACACGCCCGGCTGCACCCAGCAGAGTTGCGGCCTGCGCGACATCGCCGACGACATCGGCGATGCGATCATCATCGGCGTCAGTCCCGACGCCCCGGCCCGCTTGAAGAAGTTCGACGACAAGTACGAACTCGGGTTCACTCTGGTCTCCGATGCCGACCATTCGGTCTCGGAGGCCTACGGGGTGTGGGCCGAGAAGAGCATGTACGGCCGCTCCTACATGGGCATCGTGCGCTCGGCCTTCCTCATCGACGAACACGGCGTGATCGAACAGGCCTGGTACAAGATCAGCCCGAAGGACACCCCCACCAATCTCCTCCGGGCCCTGGGTCGGTGAGCCTCCCGGCGCCGGCCGACGTCCTGCCCCACCGGGCGCCGTTCCTCCTGCTCGACGAGGTCACCTCGCTGGAGCTCGGAGTGTCGGCTGTCGGCCGCTGGACGATCACCGGCGACGAGTGGTTCTTCCCCGGACACTTCCCGGGTCGACCGACGCTGCCCGGCGTGCTCATGCTGGAGTCCATCGCCCAGTTGGGGGCCTACGCCGTGCTGTCCGATCCTGCGTTCGCCGGAAAGCTGCCGTTGTTCGGGGGAGTGGAGAAGTCACGGTTCCGGCGTCAGGTGGTGCCCGGCGACGTGCTCGAACTCGAGGTGACACTGGGTCGGATGTCGGCCCGGGCCGGACGGGGATCGGGTCGGGCCCATGTCGGGGGCGAGACCGCGTGCGAGACCGAGTTGCTGTTCGTGTTCGCCGACGCCTGACATGGCCCGATCGGTGATCGACTCACCCGTCGGACCGATTGCGGTGGTGGCTACTTCCACCGGCGTCGTCGGTCTCGGGTGGGACGTCGATGCGGTCGATCCTGAATCGTCACGGTCCTCGCGGCTCGTGCTCGATCGCGCCATCGAGGAACTCGACGAGTACTTCGCCGGCCGTCGTCGACGGTTCGACGTGTCGGTGGATCGGTCGGCGCGGCGTGGCTTCCGCGGTCAGGTGCTCGACGCGTTGGAGTCGGTGCCCTTCGGTGTCACGGTGACCTATGGCGAGTTGGCGGCGCATCTCGGTCGTCCGCGTGCCGCCCGCGCGGTGGGCACGGCCATGGCCACCAATCCGGTGGCCATCATCGTGCCCTGCCACCGGGTGCTACCGGCTGGCGGTGGTGCGGGGAACTACGGCGGGGGCGTCGAGGCCAAGCGACTGCTGCTGGCGATGGAAGGAAGTCTCGGCGGGTCACCCGAGGACTGAGCGACCCGACCGATCCCGGCTCACTCCGGGGCGGGTCCGATCACGACGCACCCGTTGTGGCCGCCGAAGCCGAAGGAGTTGGACAGCACCGGACCGGGCGTCCACTCACGGGGCTCGCCCGCGACGAGATCGATCGGAGCCATCTCCGGGTCCGGGGTGGTGAACCCGGCGGTGGGCGGGATCAGTCCGTGTCGGATGGTCAACACCGCACCGACCGCCTCCAGCGCGCCGGCCGCACCGAGCGAGTGGCCGGTGACACCCTTGAACGAGGTGACCGGCACCGCTTCGGGCCCGAACAGTTCGGTGATGGCGGCGGCCTCGGCCGCGTCGTTCAGCGGGGTCGACGTGCCGTGGGCGTTGACGTGTCGGATGTCGGACGGCTCGAGTCCGGCGTCGGCGATGGCCGACCGCATGCAGGTGATGGCGCCGACCCCGCCGGGCGCGGGAGCAGTGATGTGGTGGGCATCGGCATTGGAGGCTGCGCCCATGATCTCGGCCAGGATCGTGGCACCGCGGCGACGGGCGGAGTCCAGTTCCTCCAGCACGAGGATCCCCGATCCCTCGGCCAGCACGAAGCCGTGACGATCGCGGTCGAACGGCATCGACAGCCCGTCGGAGGCCATGGCGGTCATGTTGGTGAAGCCGGCGATGCAGGTGGGCGTCATGGTGGCCTCGGACGAACCGGTGACCACGGCATCGCACCGTCCGGAGGTGATGAGTCGATAGGCGTTGCCGATCGACTGCGTGCCGGCCGCGCAGGCGGTGCACGTGTTCTCGCAGGGGCCCTGCCATCCGTACTTCATCGAGACCGCAGCCGATGCGGCGTTGGCCATCAGCATCGGGACCATGAACGGACTGACACGACGCGGACCCTTGTGCTCGTGCACCAGCACCTGGTCCTCGAGGGTGGTCAGTCCACCGATCCCTGTTCCGATCCACACGCCCTGACGGGCCGGGTCACCATCGATGGTGCCGGCCATGCGCATCGCCTCGTCGGTGGCGGCGAGGGCGAACTGGGCGAACCGGTCGGTACGTCGCGCTTCCTTGGCGTTCTCGAAGTAGGGCTCGGGATCGAAGTCCTCGATCCGGCGCAGTCCGACCGGCGCCGGGCCGAGCAGTCCCGACCAGAAGTCCTCGACGCCGAGACCGCAGGGGCTGACGACGCCGATGCCGGTGACGACGACGCGGCGGTCGGCGCTCACTTCTTCGACATCACCAGATCGAAGGCCTGTCCCACGGTCTCGATGTCCTCGAGCTCCGACTCGTCGACGGTCACGTCGAACTCCTCCTCGAGCTTCATGACCAACTCGACCAGGTCGAGGCTGTCGGCGTCGAGGTCGTCGCCGAACCGGGCGTCGGGCGTGACCTTGCCGGCGTCGACGCCGAGGATCTCCACGGCGCAGGCCCTGAACTTTTCGAAATCGGCGGACGAGTCGCTCATGGGAGTCTCCTTCTCGTTGGTAGTTGGGAATCTAGTCGGCGCCCTCAGCCACCCATGCCGAGGCCACCGTCCACCGGGAGTACCGCCCCGGTGATGTAGCCCGCGTCATCGGCGGCGAGGAACCGCACGGCGGCGGCGATCTCGTGCGGTTCGGCCAGGCGGCCGACGGGCACCGCGGCGGTGATGGCCTCGCGCATCGAGTCGTCGACCGCATCGAACATGTCGGTGGCCACCGGTCCCGGTGCCACCACGTTCACGGTGATGTTCCGGGAGGCGAACTCGCGTGCCAGCGAGCGCGCCAGTCCCACCAGTCCGGCCTTCGATGCGGCGTAGTTGGCTTGACCGGCCTGACCGATCGATCCCACCACGGAGCCGATGAAGATGATCCGACCCCAGCGGGCGCGCATCATCTTGGTGACGGCGCGTTTCGCCACTCGGAACCCACCCACGAGGTTGGCGTCGAGCACCTGAGCGAAGTCCTCGTCGGACATCCGCAGGACGAGCTTGTCGTCGGTCATGCCGGCGTTGGAGACGAGGATCTCGACCGGTCCCAATTCCTCCTCGATGCGAGAGAAGGCGGCCTCGACCTGTTCGGCATCGGTCACGTCGCACGGCACGCACAGCAGACCCTCGGCCTCGGGCGGGGCGCTGCTGCGCACGGTGATCGCCACTCGATCGCCAGCGGCGGCGAAGGAGCGGGCGATGGCGAGACCGATCCCTCGGTTGCCGCCGGTGACCAGTACGACCCGACTCATGTCGTCGTCCTCTCGTTCGTTCCGGGCCAGCGCAGGACGGCACTGGCCCAACTCATCCCGGCCCCGAACCCGACGAGCAGCACCAGATCGCCCGCCTTCACCCGGCCCTCGTCGATGGCATCGACCATGGCCAAGGGGATGGAGGCCGAGGAGGTGTTGCCGTAGCGGTGGACCGACACCGCCACCGTGTCCATCGACAGCCCGAGACGTGAGGCGGCGGCCTCGATGATGCGGATGTTGGCCTGATGGGGGACGACGAGCGCGATGTCGTCGGCCGTCACCCCGGCGCGATCCATCGAGCGCCGGGCCGAGTCCACCATCACGGTGACGGCGCGGCGGAACACCTCCTTGCCCACCATCTTCAGGTGGTCGCCGATGTCGCAGTAGAGCAATTCGATGGCGGTGCCGTCATTGCCCATGTCGAACGACAACAGCTGACCCGGACCATCCACCGCTTCGATGACCATCGCCCCGGCGCCGTCGGCGAAGAGGATGGCGGTGTTGCGATCCTCCTGATCGGTGATCCGCGACAGGGTCTCGCTGCCGATGAGGAGGATGCGGCGCAGTCCCATGGCGATGAGTGCGTGGGCGTGCACCAGCCCGTAGACGAATCCCGAGCACGCCGCATTGAGATCGGATGCCCCACCCACGATGCCGAGTGCTTCCTGCACCCGGGCCGCCGATGCGGGGACGTGCCAGTCGGGGGTCGTCGTGCACAACAGGACGTAGTCGATGTCGGAGCCGGTGACACCGGCCATCTCCATCGCCCGGCGCCCGGCGTCGATGGCCAGGCCGGCGGTGGTCCCCCCGTGGTAGCGAACTTTCATACCGGTGCGCTCGGTGATCCACTCGTCGGTGGTGTCGAGTCGGGCCTCGAAGTCGGCGTTGGTGATGCGCTGCGGCGGGAGCGCGGTTCCCCATCCGGAGACCACCGCGCCGGGTTCGGTCCTGCGTTCCGTTCCGTTCCCCGTCATCGCTCTGCTCCGGTGCTCATGCCGTGCGCAGCCAGGCGATCGGTTGGGACGCAGTCACTCGCTCGCCGTCCACGGCGAGCACACCGACGAGGATGCCCGAGAACGGTGAGCGCACCTCGTGTTCCCCGACCCGACCGAGCACGGTCCCGGGGGCCAGCGCCAGGCCGGGCGCCAACTCGGTCGAGGGGGTGAACACGCCGGCTGCCGGGCTGACCACCATCCGCTCGGTGGCGAAGAGATGCTCGCCCTCGTGGACCACCACGGTCTCGGGCGGAGCGGCGAGGACGGTGAGCAGCCGATCGAGATCGTCGGGCGTCGACACCGCCACGGTCGTCGCGTCGGACACGGTGCGCTTGGCCATGCCGGTGAGGACGTTGCCCGGACCGAGTTCGACCAACGTCCTCGCTCCGGCCTCGCCGAGGGCCAGGAGCGTCTGTCGCCACCGCACCGGGCTGCACAGCTGGGCGTTCATCAACTCGGTCCACTCGGCGCCCGTGTGCGGTCGCGCGTCGACATTGGCGTAGACGGGGATCTCCGCATCGCGCATGGCAGCACCGTCGATGGCCGTTCGCAGTCGATCGCGCGCACCGGCCATGAACGGGGTGTGGAAGGCGCCGCTCACCGCCATCGACATGACCTTCTTGGCACCCAGTTCCTTGGCCAGCGTGGAAGCCCGGGCGACGTCGTCGGGATCTCCGGCGATCACGACCTGCCCGGGAGCGTTGTAGTTGGCCACCCACACCTCGCCGCCGACGCGGGCACAGGCCACCTCGACGTCGTCGTCGTCGAGTCCGAGCACGGCGGCCATCGTGCCGACACGGGCGGTGGTGGCCTCCAACATCGCGGCACCGCGTTCGGCCACCAGTGCGAGACCCTCCTCGAACGAGAGGGTTCCGGCCGCCACCAGCGCGGTGTACTCACCGAGGCTGTGTCCGGCGGCGGCCGCCGGTTCCACGCCGAGGCGCTCGACCGCATCGAGCACCACCAGACTGGTGAGGAAGGTCGAGAGCTGCGCGTTGTCGGTGCGAGTGAGTTCCTCGGCGTCGGTGTGCAGCAGCAGCCGCTCGCAGTCGCGTCCGAGGATCGACGATGCCTCGGGCACCAGTTCCCATGACGGGTGGTCGCGCCAGGCCTCTCCCATTCCCGGCTTCTGTGATCCTTGACCGGGAAAGGTGAACACGATCATGAGGTCGGCGGTCTCCGGACGGACGTCCGGGCCCTCGTGGCCCGGGACGGGACGACCGTAGTGGCCTCCGAGGCATTCGACCGCCGGCGGTGTCGATCGGTTACGTCGGGTGCGGCGGGAGGGACTCGAACCCTCAAGCCCCGAAGGGCAGCGGGGTTTGAGCCCGCCCTGTATGCCAGTTCCAGCACCGCCGCGGGTGCGCCGCCATGCTAGGACCTCGGCGGGAGCCCGCCGTCCTACACTCGCCGCTCCTGACCGCAGACCCCGGAACGGGTGTGGGCATGAAGCGCAGCAGGGTCGAACGTCGTCTGATCGAGGTCGGATCGCAGTTGCGCGAGTTGCGCAATGAGCTGGCGCTGGCCGACGAGCAGTTGGCCCAGTTGGCCGACGAGGCCGAGGATGCGCGCCTGCGGTCGCTCGTGTCCGAGACACCGATCGCCGAGCGGGAGCACCGGGAGGCGGCGCGCCATGCCGATGCCATGACCCGTCACCGCGACGAGGTGGTCGGTGACATCGCCCGGCTCGAACGGCAACAGGACGAGCTGCTCGATCTGCTCAACGACTCGGCCCGCTGAGACCCGGCGGTACGCTCCGGTCGTGCCGACCCGCGTCGTGATCGCCGAGGACGAGGCGATCATCCGCCTCGACCTCAAGGAGACCCTCGAGGAGGAGGGCTACGAGGTGGTGGGCGAGACCGGCCGAGGCGATGACGCCGTGCGCCTGGTGCGGGAACTGCGACCCGACATCGCCATCCTCGACGTGAAGATGCCGGGCATCGACGGCCTGACGGCGGCGCGCGACATCACCGCCGAGCGACTGTGCGCCGTGCTCATCCTCACGGCGTTCAGTCAACGCGAACTGGTGGAACAGGCCCGCGACGCCGGTGCCCTGGCCTACCTCGTGAAGCCGTTCCAGCGCTCCGAACTCGTGCCCGGCATCGAACTGGCCATCGGTCGGTTCCAGGAGATGCAGGAGCTCCTCGAACGGAACCTCGAACTGTCCGAGCAACTGGAGACGCGCAAGATCGTCGATCGGGCGAAGGGTCGGCTGATGGATGCGCACGGTCTCGCCGAGGCCGACGCCTTCTCCTTCGTGCAGCGTCGGGCCATGAGCGACCGCACGACGATGCGAGCGGTCGCCGAGGGGATCCTCGACGGATCGATCGTCCCCGACCCCGGGGGAAGGACATCACCGTGAGCACACTGATGTTGATCGACGGCCACTCGTTGACCTACCGGGCCTTCTTCGCGCTCCCGACCGACATGGCCACGGCCTCCGGGCAGGTGACCAACGCCGTGTTCGGGTTCACCTCGATGTTGATCAACCTCGTGCGCGACCAGCGACCCGATCATTTGGCCGTGGTGTTCGACAGGTCGGAACCCACGTTCCGTCACGAGCAACTCGACTCCTACAAGGGCAACCGCGACGCCACCCCCGATCTGCTCCGTCAGCAGGTGGGGATCGTCCGCGAGGTGGTGGAGACACTGGCCGTCCCGGTGCTGGATCTCGCCGGTTTCGAGGCCGATGACATCATCGCCACCCTGGCCGCCGAGGCCGAGCGACGCGGTGACGACGTCATCATCGTCACCGGCGATCGGGACAGTTATCAGTTGGTGCGCGATCCCCATGTGCGCGTCCTCTACAACAAGCGTGGTGTCTCCGACTACGCGCTGTACGACGAGGCCGGGATCCTCGAGCGGACCGGTGTCCGGCCGGTCGACTACGTCGAGTACGCGGCGTTGCGTGGCGATCCCTCCGACAACCTGCCCGGCGTGCCGGGGGTGGGGGAGAAGACGGCGGCCAAACTGGTCAACCAGTACGGCGGGATCGACGGCATCTACGCGCATCTCGACGAACTGACTCCCAAGTTGCGGCAGAACCTCGCCGAGAACGAGGAACGGGCCCGCATCAACGTGCAGTTGATGCGACTGCGCGACGACGCGCCGGTCACGGTCGATCCCGATGCTCTCGAAGTGGGCCGCTTCGATGTCGATGCCGTGCGACGCCTGTTCGACTTCCTCGAGTTCCGGCAGTTGTTCGATCGACTGGTGGATGCGTGGGGCGTCGAGTCCACGGGTCCGGTCGCCGCAGGGGTCAGCGTGCTCGAGGCGGAGCGCATCGACCCGGACACCCCGACCGAGGCCGTCGCCGCCTTGACGGCGTTGGCGTCGGGTACCGGAGCGCTGGCCATGGAGGCGGCGTGGTCGGGAGCCGAGGGGCGCTCGGCAGTCGACGGCGTGGCGCTGGTCGTCGACGCCTCGGCCGGTGAGGTCCTGTGGTTGGGCGCCGACCTGCTGGACGACCGGGCCGTGGCCGAGGCGCTGGCGCTCGTGCTGGGCCGTGACGGTCGACCATTGGTGGCGCACGGCGCCAAGGAGGCGATGCGTGGACTCGACCGCATCGGGGTCGATGTCTGCTCGTTGTCGCTGGACACGATGTTGGCCGCATATCTGCTCGACCCGGCCGAGACGCGCTACGACCTCGGTCAACTTCTCGACCGTTGGAGCGATGACCGTCTGCCCGCCGACGAGGTGGAGGGAGAGGGTCGTCTCGACTTCGGTGAGGCCGAGACCTCGGCCCGAGCCCAGCGCGCAGCACGACGAGCCCTGGCCGTCGATTCGTTGGCCGCGCCGCTCACGGAGGCCCTCGCCTCTCGTGGTCTCGATCGCCTGAACACGGAGATCGAGGTGCCCCTCGTGCGGGTGCTGGCCCGCATGGAGATCCTCGGGATCGGCGTGGACGCCGACGAACTCCGTCGACTGCGCGATGACCTCGTGGCCCGCTGTGACGAGCTGCGCGCCCTCATCCACGCCGATGCCGGCGAGGAGTTCAACGTCAACTCCACGGTGAAGCTGCGCGAGATCCTCTTCGATCGACTCGGACTCACTCCACAGAAGAAGACGAAGACGGGGTACTCGACCGATGCGGCGACACTGGAGAAGTTGCTCGGTGAGCATCCGATCATCGAGCACCTCCTCGCGTATCGCGAGGTGGAGAAGTTGCGCTCGACCTACGGCGAGGGTCTCCTGGCCGAGATCGGTGACGACGGTCGGATCCATGCCACGTTCAACCAGACGGTGGCCCGCACCGGACGGTTGAGTTCGGATCAACCCAATCTCCACAACATCCCGGTCCGCAGCGACCTCGGTCGGGCCTTCCGTCGTGCCTTCGTGCCGGCCGAGGGATTCACGTTCCTCATCGCCGACTACAACCAGATCGAACTGCGCTGCATCGCCCATCTCGCCGAGGATCCGGGTCTGATCGATGCGTTCGAATCGGGTCAGGACATCCACAACGCCACCGCAGCGCAGGTCTTCGATGTCGATCCGGGCTCGGTGACGATCGATCAACGGTCGAAGGCGAAAATGGTCTCGTACGGGTTGGCCTACGGCATGGAGGCGTTCGGTCTCGCCCAGCGACTGGCCATCCCGGTCGGCGAGGCGCAGACGATCCTCGATGCGTACTTCGAAGCATTCCCGGCGGTGCGCGACTACATGGACCGGACGGTCACCGAAGCGCGTGAGCGCGGATACACCGAGACGTTGTTCGGTCGCCGTCGTCAGATCCCCGAACTGTCCTCGGACAACTTCCGGATCCGACAGGCGGGGGAACGGCAGGCCATGAACGCCGGGATCCAGGGACTGGCCGCCGACATCTTCAAGGTGGCGCTGGTCCGACTCGACGCCGCCTTCGATGCCTCGTCCGGCGCGAGCCGCGTGGTCCTGCAGGTGCACGACGAGGTCGTGTGCGAGGTGCCACCCGACGAACTCGAGTCGGCCACTGCGCTGGTGCTCGACGCCATGACCGGTGCCTTCGACCTGCGCGTGCCCCTCGACGTCAACCTGTCCTCGGGCGACTCGTGGGCGGCGGCCAAGGGCTGAGTCGGGTGTCGACCGGCGAGAGCGGGCACTGGTTCGAGCAGATCGCCGATGACCTACGCACCTCGTACCTGCGCTACTCGTTCACCATGGGCACCGAGAACGAGGTCGCCTTCCTCGTCGACGCACTCGGTCTTCGTCCGGGTGACCGCGTGCTCGACGTCGGGTGCGGGCCGGGACGGCACGCCCGTGCGCTGGCCCGGGCCGGGATGGTCGTGCACGGCATCGACATCTCGGCCACGTTCGTCGATCTGGCCCGTCTCGACGCGCCGCCGGGCGCGACCTTCGCCCGGCTCGATGCGCGCCACCTGCCCTTCGACGCCGAGTTCGACGCCGTCATCTCCCTGTGTCAGGGCGGCTTCGGACTGGCCGGAGGGGCCGGTGCGGTCGGGCCGGACCCCGATGCTGCGGTGCTGGACGGGATGGCCCGGGCCCTGCGACCCGGTGGACGGCTCGCCCTGTCGGCCTTCTCCGCCTACTTCCAGGTTCGCCACCTGGAGGAGACCGACGACTTCGACGCCGACGCCGGGGTGAATCATGAGGTGGCCGAACTGCGCACCCCCGAGGGGACGACCACCGAGCGCGATCTGTGGACGACGTGCTTCACGCCCCGTGAACTGCGACTGCTGGCCGCCCGGGCCGGACTGACGGTGGAGGCGGTGTGGTCGGTCACTCCCGGTGACTACGACCGGCGTCCGCCGGAGGTGGACCGACCGGAGTTCCTCCTCCTCGCCCGTCGACCCTGAGCGCAGGCGCAGGGTCTCGGCGGGTGGCGGGGCCTGTGGATGAACCGGTAGCCTTCGCCGTTCGTGCCCCGGCACGCCGTCCCATCCCCCGACATCCCGTCCGCCCGAAAGACCACTCCCTTGACCGACACCGAGACCCCCACCACGCCCGAGGCCACCGCCGACATGGGCACGTTCGCCGACGACGGTTCCTACATCCCCCGTCAGGTGACCGCCGACGATCTGGGAGGTCAGTCGCTGGAGGATGCCTACGCGGCGTCGATGGTCGAGGTGGAGGACGGCCAGATCGTCGAGGGCACGGTGGTCAAGGTCGACCGGGACGAGGTCCTGCTCGACATCGGCTACAAGTCCGAGGGCGTCATCCCCTCGCGCGAACTCTCCATCCGCAACGACGTCGATCCTTCGGAGATCGTGTCGCTCGGTGATTCCGTCGAGGCCCTCGTGCTCCAGAAGGAGGACAAGGAGGGTCGTCTCGTCCTGTCCAAGAAGCGCGCTCAGTACGAGCGGGCGTGGGGCACGATCGAGAAGATCAAGGAGGAGGACGGTGTTGTCACCGGTCCGGTGATCGAGGTCGTCAAGGGCGGTCTCATCATCGACATCGGACTGCGCGGCTTCCTCCCTGCGTCGCTCGTCGAACTCCGTCGCGTCCGTGACCTCGCGCCCTATGTCGGTCGCACGCTCGAGGCGAAGATCATCGAGCTCGACAAGAACCGCAACAACGTGGTGCTGTCCCGCCGCGGCTGGCTGGAGGAGACGCAGAAAGAACAGCGCGAGGACTTCCTCGCCAACCTCAAGCCCGGCGAGGTGCGTCGCGGCGTGGTGTCGTCGGTCGTCAACTTCGGCGCCTTCGTCGACCTCGGCGGCATGGACGGTCTCGTCCACGTCTCCGAGTTGTCGTGGAAGCACGTCGACCACCCGGGTTCGGTGGTGCAGGTTGGTGACGAGATCGACGTGCAGGTCCTCGAGGTCGATCTCGATCGTGAGCGCATCAGTCTCTCGTTGAAGGCCACGCAGCAGGATCCGTGGCAGGAATTCGCATCGGCCCATCAGGTGGGCGAGCTGGTCTACGGCCGGGTCACCAAGTTGGTGCCCTTCGGTTCGTTCGTGCAGGTCGGTGAGGGTATCGAGGGTCTGGTGCACATCTCGGAGATGTCGGCCCACCACGTCGATCTGCCCGAGCAGGTCGTGACCCCGGGTGAGGAGTTGTGGGTCAAGATCATCGATCTCGACCTCCAGCGTCGTCGCATCAGCCTGTCGATCAAGCAGGCGGCCGAGGGCGGAATCGTGGCCGCCGAGTACCAGGAGCACTTCGGTGCCCACGCCTACGACGACCAGGGCAACTACATCGGTGGCGAGACCACCGAGGCGCAGGAGGCGTGGGCCGAGTACTTCGCGGAGCAGGGCGACACCTCGGTGCCGCCCGTGCCCTCGACCGAACTCGAGTCCTGATCGGCGGCGGCCTCAGGCCGCCGGCTGGCGATCGGCCCGCTCCAGTTCCACGATCCCCATGCGCAGGGCGGTCAGCACCGCTTGCGTGCGGTCCCGTGCGTCGAGCTTCTGATAAATCGCGGCCAGATGGTTCTTGACCGTCTTCTGTGACAGGTAGAGCCGCGCCGCCACCTGCGGTGTGGAGCACCCGTCGACGATCGCCTGGAGCACTTCGGTCTCGCGGCGGGTGACGTTGACAGGGAAGCCCCGCCATTCGAGGACGTTGGAGCGGCCGAGGTCCGTGGTGGAGCCGGCGCGATGGGTGAGGGTTGTCGTGTCGTTCATGGTGGATCCATCGGCAGGAACGACATGAGTGTGAGTGGAAGTCGGTGAAATGTCGCCGAACGCGCTCTGGTACGTTCCCGCGGTGCTCCTGCTCGGCCTCACCGGTGGCATCGGTTCCGGAAAGTCGACCGTCTCGTCCGCGCTGGCCCAGCGGGGTGCGGTCGTCATCGACGCCGATGCCGTGGTGCGCGAGCTCCAGTCGCCCGGTGGGAAGGTGCTGGCCGCCATGGTCGAGCACTTCGGCTCTCGCATCGTCCGGACCGATGGCACGCTCGACCGTCAGGCGGTGGCCGACATCGTCTTCAACGACCCCGAGGAGCTCAAGGCCCTCAACGCCATCGTGCATCCTCGGGTCGGGGAGGAGATCGACCGTCGCATCGAGGAGCAGCGCGACACCGACAACGTCGTGATCCTCGATGTGCCGCTGCTGGTGGAATCCGAGGCCTACCAGACCGAGGGCATCATCGTGGTCGACACCGATCCGGAGATCGCCGTGTCCCGACTGGTGGAGTTCCGTGGGTTCAAGGCCGAGGACGCGTGGGCCCGCATCAAGCTGCAGGCCACGCGTGAACAGCGCCTAGCCAAGGCGGCGTTCGTGGTGCCCAACGACGGCACGATCGACGAACTGGCCGCGCACATCGATGCGTGTTGGGCGTGGATCGAGGCCAAACGGTCGGCGGACTGACTCGGGTACGGACGGCTCCGGCGTCGTGGTCAGAGGGCCAGTCGTCGAGCCAGGTCACTCATGATCCGGCGCTGCGGATCGACCCGCGCCTTCACGTCCCGCCATTCGTCGAGACGCGGGTACATGCGCGGCACCAGTTCGGGACGGACCCGACTGTCCTTGGCCAGATAGATGCGCCCGCCCACCTCGACGACGAGATCGTCGAGTCGATCGAGTAGCGCGCCGAGCCCGGAGACTCCGGTGGGGATGTCGAGGGCCAGAGTCCAACCGGACTGCGGGAACGAGAGGGGAGCGGCGTTCCCCTCACCGAACGACTTGAGGACGGCGAGGAAGGACGTGCAACCCGATCGACTCAGCTCCTCGACAATGGTGGTGAGGGTGGAGGTGGCGGCGAAGGGGATCACGAACTGCCACTGGAGGAATCCGGCCGGACCGTAGATGCGGTTCCAGTTGCGGACCATGTCGAGGGGATGGAAGAAGGTGGGGATCGTCTGCAGCTCGTCGCGGCGACGCGCCGGAGCCCGTCGGAACCACAGTTCGTTGAAGGCCCGCACCGTCAGCCCGTTGAGCAGACCGGAGGGGAACACAGGTGGGGCGCCGACCAGTTCGCCGGCCCGATAGTCGCAGGGGTCGGGGCCGGTGGACGGTCGGGCCTCGTCGGCCGTGGCGAAACGTCCTCGCGTGAGCACCGAGCGCCCCAACTGCGCGCCACTGGTCATGAGATCGATCCATGCCACCGAGTAGTCGTAGAGGTGATCGCCCGAGCGCATCAGTTCGCACACCTCGTCGAGATCGGCGGCGCGGTCGGTGTCGACCAGCACCCGGCTCGACCCGATGCGCGGGCACCGGAACGTGGCATCGAGGATCACGCCGGTGAGTCCCATTCCGCCGGCCGTGGCCCAGAAGAGTCCCGGGTCGCGATCCGGACCGATGTCCACCACGGAGCCATCGGCCAACTGGAGGCGCAACGACTCCACGTGATCGCACCATGAGCCCTTGAGGTGGTGGTTCTTGCCGTGGATGTCGGCGGCGATCGCGCCACCGACGGTGACGTAGCGCGTTCCCGGGGTGACGGGAACGAACAGCCCCTGGGGAACGAGGGCGTGCAGCAGTCGGTCGATGCTGGCGCCGGCCTCGGCGGTGACCAGCACGCTGTCGTCGCCAGGCGCGGCGTCATGGATCGTGAAGGCCGCCACATCGGTCGTCTCCACCAGCATCCCACCGGCGTTCTGGGCGGCGTCGCCGTAACTGCGGCCGAGGCCGCGGGCCAAGACGCCACGTTCGACATTGTTGGGTAGGGCACGTCGCAGCTCGGTGGCCGAGGTGGGTCGACGCACATCGGCCCCGGTGGGTGCGGTGCGACCCCAGCCGTGGCGCTCGGTCAGCCGAGGAACGGCCCGGACCGCCGCCGGTTCAGGAGGCGTAGACGGCACAGCCGTAGATGATGGCCCATGCTGCGCCCGCGGCCAGGAGCGTGGCGTCGGACAGCACGAGCGTCTCGGGTTCGGAGCCTCGACCCTGCTGCAGCAGGAGGGCGTAGCGGAGGATGGCGATGGCGAAGGGGACGATCGAGAGTTCGAACAACGCCGCGCCCGGGGGTGACTCGTCGGCCGAGGCGAAGGCCCACAGGCAATAGGTGATGAGCACACCGGCCGAGAAGACCGCCCGGAGATAGGTGAGGAACTCGGCGGAGTAGGAAGCGAACACCGGGCGGACACGGGCGGCATCGTCACCGAGTTCACTGAGCTCGCCGGCCCGCTTGCCCGCCACCATGAACAGGGCGCCGAAACTGGTGACGATGAAGAACCATTCCGAGATAGGCAGGTCGGTGGCCGTGGCCCCCCCGATGGCGCGGAGCACGAAGCCCGCCGCCACCGACACGATGTCGAGGACGGGTTGTCGCTTTAGCCACAGCGAGTAGAGCGTGGTGTTGACGAGGTAGGCGACGATCGTCAGTCCGAAGTCGCGACGCAGGGCGAACGCTCCCGTCACCGAGGCCACGAGGAGGACGACGGCGAGCACCCAGGCCAGACGCACGGGGACGACTCCGGCGGCGATGGGTCGGTTCCGCTTCGTCGGGTGATTCCGATCGGATTCCACGTCGAGCGCGTCGTTGACGAGATAGGTGGCGCTCGAGGCAGCGCAGAAACACACGAAGGCGAGCAATGAGCGGACGACGTACTCGCTCGAGTCGAAGATGCCGGCCGCCACCGGAGCGGCGAACACGAGGACGTTCTTGATCCACTGTCGCGGACGCAGGGCGCGAACGATTCCCATCGGCAACGAGGTGCTGGCGGTGGTCGACGCGTTCATCGATCGATCATCAACCGGTGGGGAGTCGGCGCCACAACGGACGTGGGAGGTGACGGAGCAGCCCGAACACGTAGCGCAGGATCGGCGGCGCCCAAATGACGTCATGGCCGCGCTGCAACCCATCGATGACCGTTCCGGCGATCACCTCGGGGGTCGTGGCGAACGGCGCGGGCTTCATGCCCTCGGTCATGCGGGTGTGGACGAACCCGGGTCGAACCACCACGCAGCGCACACCGGTGCCGACCAGCGCATCACCCAGTCCGAGTGCGAACGCGTCCATGCCCGATTTGGTCGAGCCGTACACGAAGTTGTCGGCCCGGGTGCGCACACCGGCCACCGAGCCGATGACCAGGATCGTTCCGTGACCCTGACGTCGGAGCCGGGCGGCCGCCGCCAGCCCCGTCGACACGGCACCGACGTAGTTGGTCCGGGCGGCATCGGCGGCGGCCACCGGATCGGCATCGAAGGTGGCCTGGTCGCCGAGCACGCCGAAGGCGAGGATCACCATGTCGATGTCGCCCAGCGTCTGGGCGGCGCGTTCGAGCACGGCCGCGTGGGTCGACGGCTCTCGGGCATCGAAGGTGATGGCCTCGGTCTCGGCTCCGGCCGCCTGTAGGCGCTCGACCGAGTCGGAGGCAGTGGCCGGATCGCGCACGCCGAGGATGACCCGACGACAGCGCGAGGCCACCAGTCGATCGACGATGGCGAGGGCGATCTCGGAGTTCCCTCCGAGCACCAGCACCGATTGCACCGCACCGAGCGCGTCGCGCATGGGGGATCGTCTCCGTTCACCGTCTGGCCGAACGCCGATGCTAGATGCTGGTCCGGGCTGTCCCCGGGCCCGGTCTCCGTAGACTCGTTGCATGCCGCCGTTCCGCCTCGTCTCGGAGTTCCAGCCGGCCGGGGATCAGCCCAAGGCCATTGCGGAACTGGCCGAGAGCATCGGATCGGGCAATCGGTTCCAGACCTTGTTGGGGATCACCGGCTCGGGCAAGAGTGCGACGATCGCGTGGACGATCGAGCAACTGCAACGGCCCACTCTGGTGATGGCCCCCAACAAGTCGCTGGCCGCGCAGTTGGCCAACGAGTTCCGGGAGTTCTTCCCTGAGAACCGGGTGGAGTACTTCGTCTCCTACTACGACTACTACCAACCCGAGGCCTACATGCCGGCTTCGGACACCTACATCGAGAAGGACTCGTCGGTGAACGACGAGATCGATCGTCTTCGCCACGCCGCCACCTCGGCCCTGTTGACCCGCCGCGACACCATCGTGGTCGCCTCGGTCTCCTGTATCTACGGCCTCGGTTCGCCGCACGAGTACCTGCAGCAACTGCTCGTCGTGCGGCCCGGTGAGACCCATGAGCAACGAGCGATCCTCGCTCGCCTGGTCGACATGCAGTACGAGCGGAACGACATGAACCTGGTGCGGGGCAAGTTCCGCGTGCGGGGCGACACGATCGAGGTCCACCCTGCCTACGATGAGCGAGCGGTGCGCATCGAACTCTTCGGTGACGAGGTCGAGCGCATCATCGTCGTCGACACCGTGACCGGCGAGAAGATCACCGAACTCGAGGAACTCGTCGTGTTCCCCGCCACCCACTATGCGGCCTCCGACGAACGGATGCGGGAGGCCATGGGCCGCATCGAGGTCGAACTCCAGGAACGGCTGGCCTGGTTCGAGTCGGAGGGGAAGTTGCTCGAAGCCCAGCGCCTGCGCATGCGCACCCAGTACGACCTGGAGATGATGGCCGAGTTGGGATTCTGCAACGGGATCGAGAACTACTCGGCTCACATCGACGGCCGGGCCCCCGGCGAGGCGCCGTTCACGTTGCTCGACTACTTCCCCGACGACTTCCTCGTGGTGCTGGACGAGAGCCATCAGGCCGTTCCTCAGATCCGTGGCCAGTACGCCGGCGACCGTTCCCGCAAGGACACGCTCATCGAGCACGGCTTCCGCCTGCCCTCCGCGGCCGACAATCGACCGTTGACCTTCGACGAGTTCCTCGGGCGCGTGGGTCAGATCGTGTTCCTCTCGGCCACGCCCGGTCCGTTCGAACTCGAACACTCACCAGTGGTAGTGGAACAGGTCGTCCGCCCGACCGGACTGGTCGATCCCGAGATCGTGGTGAAGCCGACCAAGGGGCAGATCGACGATCTCATCGAACAGATCGATCGCACCGTCACCAAGGGTGATCGTGTGCTGGTCACCACGCTCACCAAGAAGATGGCCGAGGACCTCACCGAGTACCTGCTCGAACTGGGAGTGCGGGTGCGCTACCTGCACAGCGAGGTCGACACCATCGAGCGGATCGAGATCCTGCGCGATCTCCGACTTGGAGAGTTCGACGTGCTGGTGGGGATCAACCTCCTTCGGGAGGGCCTCGACCTGCCCGAGGTCTCGCTGGTGGCGATCCTCGACGCCGACAAGGAGGGCTTCCTGCGCTCGGAGACGTCGTTGGTGCAGACCATCGGCCGAGCGGCCCGCAACGTGGAGGGTCAGGTGATCATGTACGCCGACTCGGTCACCGATTCGATGCAGCGAGCGATCTCCGAGACGAATCGCCGACGAGGGCTTCAGCAGGCCTACAACGCCGAGCAGGGGATCGACCCCCAGACCATCCGCAAGGCGGTCACCGACATCCTCGCCCAACTGAGGGGCAGCGAGGGTGCCCCGGTGCCCGGCCGCGACCGACGGTCGACCTCGCGCGACCGCGTGCACCGGGACTTCGCCGCGCTCCCTTCGGACGAACTCGGACGGCTGGTGCAGACCCTCGAGGAGGAGATGCGCGAGGCGGCGGCCGATCTGCGTTTCGAGTACGCCGCTCGCCTGCGGGACGAGATCAAGGAGTTGCGCCGCGAGCTCCGTGAGGTCGGTTGACGGTCGTCCGGCGCGCGCCGGGCGGGGCGCACACCGCCCGGCCGTATGCTGCCGCCCGTGGAGAGACTGGTCGTCCGTGGTGCCCGTGAGCACAACCTACGGAACCTGTCCCTCGACCTCCCCCGGGATCGACTGATCGTCTTCACCGGATTGTCGGGCTCGGGCAAGTCGTCGCTCGCCTTCGACACGATCTACGCCGAGGGCCAGCGCCGGTACGTCGAGTCGCTGTCGGCCTACGCCCGCCAGTTCCTCGGGCAGATGGACAAGCCCGACGTCGACTTCATCGAGGGCCTGTCGCCGGCCATCTCCATCGACCAGAAGTCGGCGTCGCGCAACCCGCGTTCCACGGTCGGGACCATCACCGAGGTCTACGACTACCTGCGGCTCCTCTATGCCCGGATCGGCGTGCCGCACTGCCCGGAGGATGGCTCGGTCATCACCCGGCAGACACCTCAGCAGATCGTCGACCGGGTCCTCGAACTCCCGGAGGGCACCCGCTTCCAGGTGTTGGCGCCGGTGGTGCGGGGCCGGAAGGGCACCTACGACACGTTGCTCTCCGATCTCGCCTCGCAGGGATTCGCCCGCGCCATCATCGACGGCGAGCAGCACGAGTTGACCGATCAGGTCGAGTTGGCCCGTTACGAACAGCACACCATCCAGGTGGTCGTGGACCGCCTCGTGCGCAAGGCGGGGATCGAGCGTCGTCTCACCGACTCACTGGAGACGGCCCTGCGCATCGCCGAGGGCGTGGCCGAGGTCCAGATCGTCGGTCGGGGTGACGACACCGGGCTCGAGGACGAGGTGTTGACCTTCAGTCAGCACCTTGGCTGTCCGGTGTGCGGGCTGTCCTATGAGGAATTGGCGCCGAGGAACTTCTCCTTCAACTCGCCCTATGGCGCCTGCGAGCACTGTGACGGACTCGGCACCCGGTTCGAGGTCGATCCCGAACTGGTGGTCCCCGATCCGGAACTGTCGATCACCGATGGCGCGCTGGCGCCGTGGGCCACGGCCCGGACCCAGTACTTCGCCCGACTGTTGGAGTCGGTGTGCGACGTCTACGACATCGATCCGGACAAGCCCTTCGCCAAGCTCGGCAAGAAGCAGCAGAACCTCCTTCTGCACGGCACCGGTGCCACCGGACGCGTGCAGGTCCGTTACCGCAATCGCTACGGACGACAGCGGTCCTACGACGCGAAGTTCGAGGGGCTGATCCCATGGCTCCAGCGTCGCCACTCCGATTCGGAGAGCGATGCACAGCGGGAACAGATCGAGGGCTACATGCGGGAGGTGCCCTGCCCCGAGTGCGAGGGCACCCGCTTGGCTCCGTTCAGTCTCGGCGTCACCGTCGGTGGTCACTCCATCGCCGCCATCTGTGACATGTCGATCGGCGAGGCGGCGGCGGCACTGGCCGGACTGGAGCTGTCCGAGCGCGATCGCATGATCGCCGAGAGAGTGGTGAAGGAGATCAACGCCCGGATGGGCTTCCTCCTCGATGTGGGCCTCGACTACCTGTCGTTGTCCCGCTCGGCGGCGACGTTGGCGGGCGGCGAGGCCCAGCGCATCCGCCTCGCCTCCCAGATCGGTTCGGGACTGGTCGGGGTGCTCTACGTGCTCGACGAGCCGTCGATCGGTCTGCATCAGCGCGACAACCGCCGTCTCATCGACACCTTGGTGCGTCTGCGCGACATCGGGAACACCGTCCTCGTCGTCGAACACGACGAGGACACCATCAAGGTGGCCGATCACGTGGTCGACATCGGTCCCGGGGCCGGTGAACACGGCGGCGACATCGTCTACAGCGGCCCCTACAAGGGTCTGCTCAAGTCCAAGGATTCGGTGACGGGGCAGTACCTGTCGGGCAAGCGATCGATCCCGGTGCCGGCCCAGCGGCGACCGACGGGCGCCGACCGGCTGGTGGTGCGCGGCGCACGTGAGCACAACCTGCGCGACATCGACGTGGAGTTCCCGCTGCACACGTTCATCGCCGTGACCGGTGTCTCCGGTTCGGGGAAGTCGACTCTGGTCAATGACATCCTCCATCGGGCCCTCATGCAACAGGTCTACGGTTCCCGCACCCCGCCCGGACTTCACCGACGGGTGGAGGGCATGGATCTCGTCGACAAGGTGATCAACATCGACCAGTCACCGATCGGGCGCACCCCTCGCTCGAATCCGGCCACCTACATCGGAGTGTTCGATCACATCCGCAAGCTCTTCGCCCAGACGCATGAGGCCAAGGTGCGCGGCTATCTCCCCGGTCGGTTCTCGTTCAACGTGGCCGGTGGTCGCTGCGAGGCCTGCTCGGGCGACGGCACCATCAAGATCGAGATGCACTTCCTGCCCGATGTGTACGTGCCGTGCGAGGTGTGCAAGGGCGCCCGCTACAACCGCGACACCCTCGACATCACCTTCAAGGATCACAACATCGCCGACATCCTCGACATGAGTTGCGCGATCGGTGTCGAGTTCTTCGCCAACCAGCCGGCGATCGCCCGTCACCTGCGCACGCTGGTGGACGTCGGACTGGGATACGTGCGACTCGGTCAGCCGGCCACCACGCTGTCGGGCGGCGAAGCACAGCGGGTGAAGTTGGCCTCGGAGCTGTCCAAGCGCTCGACGGGTCGGACCGTGTACATCCTCGATGAGCCCACCACCGGTCTGCACTTCGAGGACATCCGTCGTCTCCTCACGGTTCTGTCCCGTCTCGTCGACCAGGGCAACACCGTGATCGTCATCGAACACAACCTCGACGTGATCAAGACCGCCGACTGGCTCATCGATCTCGGTCCGGAGGGCGGAAGCGGCGGCGGAGCAGTGGTCGTCGAGGGCACACCCGAGACGGTGGCCACGACCGCCGACAGCCACACCGGTCACTTCCTGCGACCGCTGCTCGGACTGGACTGAGGCTCGCTCCGTCGATCGGCCGGATCGCGTTCCGGCCGGGTCGGGTCGGATCAGGTGATCTCCAGCATGCGGTCGAGCGCCACCCTGGCCCATCGTGCAGTCTCGGAATCCACGGTGATCGGGTTGACGATCCGACCCTCCACGAGGTTCTCCAGCACCCAGCACAGGTGTGCGGCATCGATGCGGAACATCGTCGAGCACGGGCACACCAACGGGTCGAGCGAGACCACCGTCTTGTCGGGCGTCTCGGTGTCGAGACGATTGACGAGGTGGATCTCGGTGCCCACGCCGATGACCGCGCCGGCGGGTGCGGCCTCCACGGCCCGGATGATGTGGTCGGTGGAGCCCACCTGATCGGCGAGTGCACACACCTCGTGCGAGCACTCCGGGTGGGCGATGACGATCCCGTCCGGGTGCTCGGCCCGGAACGCGGCGATGTGTTCGGGTCGGAACCGCTGGTGGACCGAGCAATGCCCCTTCCACAGCAGCAGCGTCGATTCCTTCACGCCGGCCTCGTCCAGCCCGCCCAGTTCGCGCCGCGGATCCCAGACCTGCATGTCGTCGGCGCCGTAGCCGAGGTCGAAACCGGTGTTGCGGCCGAGGTGCTGGTCGGGGAAGAAGAGGACCTGTCGCCCCCCGGCGCCGTCGTCGGCCCGGTCGCCGATGGACAGCGCCCACTGGAGCACGGCCCGGGCGTTCGACGAGGTGCACACGGCGCCGCCGTGCTCCCCGACGAATGCCTTCAGGGCGGCCGAGGAGTTCATGTACGTGATGGGCACGACCTTGGAGATGTCGGTGATGCGGGACAGCGCTGCCCATGCCTCGGTGACCTCGTCGATGTCGGCCATATCCGCCATCGAACAGCCGGCGTTGAGATCGGGGAGGACCACCGTCTGATGGTCACCCGTGAGGATGTCGGCCGATTCGGCCATGAAGTGCACGCCGCAGAACACGATGAACTCGGCGTCGGTCCGCTCCTTGGCCAGCACCGAGAGTCGGAACGAATCGCCTCGGGCGTCGGCCCAACGCATGACCTCGTCGCGTTGGTAGTGGTGTCCCAGCACGAACAGACGGTCGCCCAGCGTGGCCTTGGCCGCGGCGATGCGCTCGGCGAGTTCGTCCGCTGATGCGTCGGAGTACCGCTCGGGGAGCGGGAGTTGGAGCCGCATGTGGCTCTCCAGACTGTCTCGGTTCTCGGGTGCTGCAGGTGGAGCGGGTGGAGCGTCGCCCGATGTGACCGGTGGGGGCAGCCTGGTCGCCACGCCACGGGGATGTCGGTCTCGGGAGATTGGTCAACTGCCGGATACCAGGCCGGCACCGACAGCATAGGCACGGCCGGGCCCGTCGCGCCCCCCGTACGATGGCGATGTGGTGCAGCGACCGCCGGCCGGCACGATCCCTGACGAGCCGGGCTCGTACCAGTTCAAGGACGGCAACGGCCGCGTCATCTATGTGGGCAAGGCCAAGAGCCTCCGCCAGCGTCTGTCCAACTACTTCGGCGACCCGGCCGGGCTCCCGCCGAGGACGGCCCAGATGGTGGCCACGGCCGAGTCGGTCGAGTGGATCCAGGTACGGACCGAACTCGACGCACTGCTGCTGGAGCACAGTCTCATCAAGCAGCACGATCCCCGGTTCAACGTCGAGCTGCGCGACGACAAGTCCTACCCGTTCCTGGCCGTGACCGTCGGCGATGAGTGGCCGCG
>Ga0172376_10000481_pt1 | contig 51681 bp, 42 predicted proteins | sample Lak35m_FD_121114 | JGI IMG/M metagenome (GOLD analysis project Ga0172376, IMG submission 121114) | Freshwater microbial communities from Kabuno Bay, South-Kivu, Congo - kab_092012_35m | ecosystem: Environmental > Aquatic > Freshwater > Lake | place: Democratic Republic of the Congo: South-Kivu...
CGCCGTACGGCGTGCGGATCACCATCGGCACGGTGTACTGACCGCCGGAGCGGTAGCGCATCTTCGCGGCCTCGCTCACGATCTGGTCGAAGGCCGGGAAGATGAAGTCCTGGAACTGGATCTCGGCCACCGGCCGCAGGCCGTTCATGGCCATGCCGATCGCGGCGCCGATGATGCCGTCCTCGGAGAGCGGCGTGTCGAAGCAGCGCTTCGCGCCGAACTCCTTCTGCAGGCCTTCCGTGGCGAGGAAGACCCCGCCCTTCTTGCCCACGTCCTCGCCGAAGACGAGCACGCTGGCATCGTCCTTCATGGCCGTCTTGAGGCCGTCCGTGATCGCCTGAAGCAGTGTCAGTGTTGCCATGATTCGTGTGCCCTAGAGCGGGAAGGCGCCTTCGCCGGCGGCGGCTCCGCCGCGGCGCGCGGCGAGGTCGAAGGCCTCTTCGCCTTGTTTCCGGATGTGCGCGGGGAGCGTCGCGTAGACGTCCGAGAAGATCGTCTCGAGCCCGGGATGCCCGACCTGCTCGGCCTGCTTCACGGCGGCCGCGATCTCGGCCTCGACCTCGGCCTTGAGGGCCGCGTCCTTGCTGGCGTCGAGCAGCCCGGCCTTGGTGAGGTAGCGCCCGAAGCGCGGCAGCGGATCGCGCGCCTTCCAGTACTCGACCTGCTCGGCCGGCACGTAGCGCTTCGGATCGTCGGAGGTCGAGTGTCCGCCCATGCGGAAGGTCTTGGCCTCGATCAGGGTCGGTCCGCCGCCGGCGCGCGCGCGCGCGACCGCCTCGGCCGTGACCTTGCGCACCGCCAGGAGGTCGTTGCCGTCGACCACCACGCCGGGCACGCCGTAGGCCTCACCCTTGATCGCGAAGCCGTCGCTGGCGGTCTGCTCCTCGGTCGAGCACGAGATCGCCCAGCCGTTGTTCTGGCACAGGAACACGACCGGCGACTTCCACACGCCCGCGAAGAGCAGGCCCGAGTGGAAGCCCAGGCTCGACGTGCCGCCGTCGCCGAAGCTCGTGAGCACGACCGTGTCCTCGCCGCGCAGCTGCGCCGCGTAGGCCGCCCCCACCGCCTGCGGCACGTGCGTGCCGATCGGCGAGCTGATCGAGACGAACCGAATGGGTTGCGTGAACGAGAAGTGCACCGGCATCTGCCTGCCGCGCGCGCTGTCCAGCGCGTTGCCGAACATGTTGTGCATCATCTCGACCGGCTTGACGCCGTGGTACAGCGCCATGCCGAAGTCGCGGTAGCTCGGGAAGATCCAGTCGCTCTTCCTCAGCGCGCTCGCGGCGCCGACCTGGGTGGCCTCGACGCCCTCGTTCGGGATCGAGAAGCCGATGCGGCCCGAGCGCTGCAGCTTGAGGCAGATCGCGTCGAAGGCGCGCACGGCGAGCATCGTGCGGTAAGCGTGCAGGAGCTCGGCCGCGTCGACCTTCTCGTCGAAGCCGCGCACGCCGCCGTCCGGCTGGATCACACTGACGGGCTCGTTGCTGGTCATGGTCATCGCTGTGGGTCCCCGTGCTGGCGCTCACGCACCATCTTCTCGAAGAAGAACTCGCCGGCCTTGTAGCTCGAGCGCACCAGCGGCCCGGAAGCCACGTAGCGGAAGCCGAGCGACTCACCGAGCTCGCGGTAGCGCTCGAAGCGCGCCGGCTCGACGTATTCCTTGACCGGCGCGTGGTTCTCGCTCGGCCGCAGGTACTGCCCGAGCGTCACGAAGTCGACGCCGGCGGCACGCAGGAGGTGCAGCGACTCCTCGACCTCCTCGTGCGTCTCGCCCAGGCCCAGCATCAGCGACGACTTCGTGAAACCGTCGGGCACGAGCGCCTTCGCGCCGCGCAGGGTCGCGAGCGAGCGCTCGAACGAGCAGCGCGGGTCGCGGATCTTGCGCTGCAGGCGCGGCACGACCTCGACGTTGTGGGCCAGGACATCGGGACGCGCGGCCATCAGGAGCGCAAGCGGTGCGTCGGAGTAGTCCGGGATCAACGTCTCGACCACGGTCCCGGGGCTCTGGCGGCGCACCTCGCGCACGCACTCGGCGTAGTGTCCGGCGCCCCCGTCGGCGAGGTCGTCGCGATCGACCGAGGTGATCACGACGTAACCGACGCCCATGGCCGCGACCGCCTTGCCCACGTTGCACGGCTCGTCGGGATCGGGATGGGCCGGCGCCAGGTTCGTCTTGACGGCGCAGAAGCGGCACAGACGCGTGCACTCGTCCCCCAGCACCATCAAGGTCATGGTGGCGTGCCCGCCGGCCCAGCACTCGCCCACGTTGGGGCAGCGGGCCTCCTCGCAGACCGTGTGGAGTTTGAGCTCGCGCGCCAGATTCTTGAGGCGCGCATAGCCCTCCCCGCCGGGCAGCGGAACCTTCAACCAGGCCGGCTTGCGGGCCGGCAGCGAGGGCTCGGCAGGGGGGGTGGCCTGGGAGGACATGGAGGACCGGGGGAAAGACCGGAAAGGTAACAAAAAGCGGTCGGTCGGCACCCGATCTAGGGAGGCAATCCCCCGCCGCCGAACCGGGGCGTCCGCCCGGCTCTGGCCCGGGGGGGTGCCCGGCCGGCACCGCTGCGCCCGGAGCGGGGGTGACGCCGATGGATCCGCTCGCCTCCGCATCGCTCGCGACGCTCGCGCCTCTGCCCGAGGACGCGGCGGGGCTCGAGCTCACGCTCCTCATGCCGTGCCTCGACGAGGCGCGCACGGTCGGAGCCTGCGTGACCACCGCGCGACGCTTCCTCGCGCGCCACGGAATCGCCGGCGAGGTGCTCGTGGCCGACAACGGCAGCAAGGACGACTCGCTGGCGGTCGCCGAGCGGGCCGGTGCGCGCGTGGTGCGGGTGAACGAGCGCGGCTACGGGCGCGCGCTTGCGGCCGGCATCCGGGCGGCGCGCGGACGCTACGTCGTGATGGGCGATTCGGACGGAAGCTACGACTGGTCCGGAGTGATGCCGTTTCTCCAGCTCCTGCGCGGCGGGCACGAGCTCGTGATGGGCAATCGCTTCCGCGGGGGAATCGAGGCGGGCGCCATGCCTTTCCTGCACCGCTACCTGGGGAATCCCGCGCTGACAGCCATCGGCCAGCGCTTCTTCGGCAGCCCCTGCGGCGACTTCTACTGCGGACAGCGCGGCTTCACCCGCTCCGCGGCCTTGCGCATGGACCTGCGCACGGGCGGGATGGAGTTCGCGCTCGAGATGCTGGTCAAGGCCAGCCTGCTCGAGATGAAGGTGGCCGAGGTACCCGTGGTGCTCGCCCCCGATGGAAGGGGACGGCGCTCGCACCTGCGCACCTGGCGCGATGGCTGGCGGAGCCTGCGCTTCTTCCTGCTGTACTCCCCGCGCTGGCTGTTCCTGTTGCCGGGCCTCGCGTTGATGGCACTCGGACTCGGCCTGGGTGCCTGGCTGGTGGGTGGTCCGCGCGCCGTGTGGGGCGTGACGCTCGACGTCCACACGTTGCTCTACTGCTCGGTGGCGGTCAGCCTCGGCTTCCAGCTCGTCGCGTTCTTCCTGTTCGGCAAGGTCCTGGCGGTGGTCTCGGGCCTGCACCCGCCGGGACGCGCGCTCGAGCGCGCCATGCGCGCCGTGCACCTCGAGCACGGCCTCCTGGCGGGCGCGCTGCTGGCAACGGGCGGCCTGTACGGATCCTGGCGAGCGACGCTAGGCTGGGCGCGCGGCGCCTTCGGCGCTCTGGATCCGTTCGAGGTGATGCGCACGACGATCCCCGCCGCGTTGCTCCTGACCCTCGGCCTGCAGGTCGTCTGCTCGAGCTTCTACTTCAGCCTGCTACGCCTGCAGTGGCACGCGCGCTTCGGCACGCGCGAACGCGCGGACACATGAACTCCGAGCCGACGTGCGCCCTCCGCCTCCCGCGCGGATGGGCCTGGAGCCTTGCGGCGCTCGTGATCCTGCTCGGGGTGCTGGTGCGACTGCGGCACCTGGACGAGAGCACGCTGTTCATCGACGAAGGTGAGTCCTGCATCAACGCGCTCTCGATCCTCGAGCACGGCTACCCCGCCGACAGCTACCTCGGCCTGCCCGTCTTCGAAAACACGCTGACCGAACCCTGGCCGGAGCACGCGGAGTACGAGTTCCGCGACACGAGCTACTCCGCGCGTGGAATGGCGGTCTACCACGGGTGGTTGCCCCTGTACGCGATCGCCCTCTCGCTGCACCTGCACGGGATCGGCCCCGACCGGCTGCTGGAGGTGCCCCGCGTACAGCACGCTCCGCACGAGCTGCGCCAGCGCATCCGTGCCGCACGCCTGCCCGCGGTGTTCTTCGGCGCGCTGTTCCTCCTGGTGCTGTTCCTGGCCGGCCGCGATCTGCATGGCGAGGTCGCGGGTCTCGCGGCCCTGACGCTGGGGGCGGGCTCCCCGAAGTGCATCTGGATCGCACAGCAGGCGCGCTACTACTCGGCGGCTCTGGCGCTCTCGACGCTGTGCGCATGGCTCATCTGGCGCGCCGCACGCTCGGGCCGCCCGCGCGAGCACGTCCTCGCCGCGACGGGACTCGTGCTCCTGTTCCACACCTCCAGCCTGGCCTTCGCGATCCTCTGTCTGGCGGGTCTCACACTGCTGCCGCGCCTGCTCCGACATCCTCGCTGGAAGCGGAGCTTCCTCCTCGCAGCCGCGCTGCTCACGGCCGGCATCCTGCCCTGGCTGCTGTGGACCGGCTATCTCGCGCACTCGGCCCGGATCCCGATGGCGCGCACGTTCCTGGAGGCGCGCGATTACTTCCTGTACCTGCGGGGTGTACCCGAGCTCGTGGCCGGCGCGGCCGCGGCGCTCGGACTGTTCACCCTGGCGTGGAGCGGACGCAAGCGACTGCCCGCGCGCCTGGCGGCGCCGCTGGAGGAAGCCGCGGGCGCGGTCGGCTGGCTGACGACCTGGACCGTGGCCGGCTACCTGGGCTTCCAGCTCTTCGTGCCGGTGGCGAGCTGCTCACTCGGGCGCCTGACCCACAACCTGCTCGCCGGCCCGATCCTGCTCGGCGGCGTCGGCCTCGGCCTGCTCGCACGTCTCGTCGGCCCGCTGCTCGCCATTCCACTGGTCGGCGGAACCCTGCTCGCTGCCCTGCTCGCAAGCGGTGGATTCCTGACCCGGCAGCGCCGAAATCCGTACGAGAGCGAGGCGGTCCTGCAGGTCGTCGAGGCCCTGCGCGCGCATCCATTCCGGGCCGACACGCGCCTCTATTCGCTCCCCTACCAGCACTTCTGCTTGACCTACTACACCGGACTGCCGGTGCAGAGCATCGCCCCCGTCCGGCGCGCCTTCCTCGACTCCTACGCGGGCGAGATCCTGATCCTCGAGACGACGAGTCGCGTGGCGCCGCCGCAGGCCGTGGCGATCCAGGCCGTGGCCTCCGCGCAGGGACTCACGCTCGGGCGTCCGGAAGCGCGCGCCTGGGGCGGCCCGTTGATGCGGGCGATGGTGCGGGCCGAACTCGCGCCGCTCGTGGCCGAGGTGCGCGAGGACCCCACACCGCGACCGAGCTGGCTGGACGCGGTCGCACGGGATCTCCTGCGCGAAGAGCCGACGTGGCCGCAGGGGCGCTTCGACTACGCGCTCGACAACCCGGCCCTGTTCACGACGCCTGCACGCCTCTCGCTCGACGAGTTCTGGCCGCGCTTCTTCTACGCCTTCGTGAACCCCGAGGAGCGCATCGGCCCGGGCTTGAACTACGCCGGACGTCTGGCCGAGGCCCGGGCCTGGATCCTGCCGAGTGCCTGGGTCTGGTTGCACGTTCCAGCGCGGCTCGACGCGTCCGGGGCCGACACCTGAAGAGGCTCAGCGCGCGTCGGCCGGCTGGATCCGCAGGCGCACGCCCTCGGGGAGCTCGTCCGCCTCGACCTTGCCGCTGCCGTCCAGGTCCCAGCGCCCGAGGAAATCGTCGGCCAGCGCGTCGACGCCCGTGTCCTCGAGGCGCGCGATCGCGCGTCCGAGTTCCTCGCGCGTGGCGCGCTGGTCGGAGTCCGCGTCGAAGTACCGCAGCAGGTCGGGCCGCGCGCGCAGCTCGCGCTGATCGAGGCGCTCGTCTCCGTTGCGGTCGAACTCCGTCAGCAGGGTGTCGATGCGCACGCCGGGGGGCAGGAGCGCCAGGCCGAGGCGCCGCGTCGGCCACTCGGAACCTGCGAGCACGAGCCCACGCTCGCGCTGGTACGCCTCGCCGGGGGCGAGCAGGCGCACGAGTCCGTCGCGGTCGGCATCGAGTGCCTCCCACTCCGGATCGGCCAGGCGGAACTCGCGCGCGGCCACCTTCCCGTCGCCATTGCGGTCCACGGTCCGGAAGAGGGCTTCCGCCGCGGCGTCGGCGAAGCGCAGCTCGCGCAGGGCACCGGGGTGACGCGCGAGTTCGTCGCGCGTGAGGTGCCCGTCCCGGTCGAGGTCGAGCGCCGCGAAGGTCGCGCGCTCGGCCTCGGCGCGCGAGAGACCGCCGTTTCGATCGCCATCGAAGGTGTAGGGATCGACTCCGTCGAGCAGGCGCGCCAGATCCCCGTCGGCCAGAGTGCGCGCGGCGAGCAGCGGCGCTTCACGGGTCGGGGAGACCGCGGGCTCCACACCGAGCAGCTCGCCCGCGCGCGCCAGCTCGAGCAACGTCACGCGCCCGTCCGCGTCGCGGTCGGCGCCGCCGCTGCCCGAGGCCGCGAGCTCGGGACCCTCGAGGCGCCCCGAACGATCCCGGTCGTGGGCCTCGAGATGCAGCCGCGCGGTCTCGCCGAACGACTCGGGGGCCGAGCGCGCGAGATCGGTGCCGAGTTCCTCGGCCTCCACCGCCAGGATGCCCTCGATCTCGGCCCGCCAGGCCCAGCGCGAGGGCGCATGGCTGACGTCTTTCAGCACCTGACCCTCTTCGTCGACCATGCGGTCCAGCGCGAACTCCTCCACGGCCGCGGCGAAGCACGCCTTCATGCCCGGCAGCGTGCCGACCTGCGCCGGCTCACGCGAGTTGGTCACGTCGCCGAGGTAGGCACCTTGCTCGCCCGAGACGATGGCGATGCGCCGACGGGTCGGATAGCTGTAGTAATCGGCCACGACGAGGTGCTCGCTCGCCAGACCGGCATTGACGCGCTGCAGCTCGCGGCGCGGGATGCGCTGCGGGTCGGAGACGTCGATCAGCGTGAGGGTCGAGCGCTGCGCCTGGCCATTGTCGCGCTCGCTCAGCACGTAGGCATAGTCACGCTCGGCCGTGCGCGTGCCGCCCTGCGGATCGGCCAGATCCACCTGCGAGAGCAGCGCGAGCCCGCGGAAGCGCACGTTCGTCTCGGGCTGGGAGCGCGTGCGCTCTTCCCCCGTGGGGTGCAGGACCTCGGGCAGGCTCGCCTCGGTGACGTCCACGAGGTAGAGGCCACGCCGCCGGTCGAGTACGGCCGCCAGGTTCCGCGCCGGAGTGCGCTCATCGATGGGCACGTCGTCCTTGGCCAGCGGCCGGCTGTACTGGAACAGCGTCTCGACCGCGATCGCCTCGTTGAGATTGCGCCCCTCGCCGTTCAGGTCGAGCCGTGCAAGCAGGCGCGGCGCGAGCGGTGCGCGCACGTCCACGATGGCGAGCCCCCCCGGCCCGTCGGCTACGTAGGCCCAGGGCCAGCGCACATCGACGTCGTGAGCATCGAAGGTCGCGAGCAGGCCGACGCGCTCCGGCTGCGCCGGGGCGGAGACGTCGTAGATGCCGAGCCCGCCTGCGCCGTCGGCGACGTAGAGGTGCGCGCCGGCGAGCTCGAGCGCGCGTGGATTGACGCTCGCCACGAAGGCCACGCGCCGCGGCCGCAGCGGATCACGCACGTCGAGCACGTGGATCCCGCGCCCGCCCTCGGCCGCGAAGAGGAACTGCGCATGCCCCTGCAGGGGATCGACCTGGACGGCGAGGTCCACCACGTCGGGCAGGACGAACTTGTGCAACGGAACCGAGCGCGTGAGCTCGTTGCGGTCCACGGCGATGGTCTCGATTCCGCGCCGGTCGGCGACGAAGGCGAGCTGCCGCGCGAGGCGGAAGTTGGCCGAACCGAGGCCCCAGGTGGCCGGGCTGCGGTGGCACTCCACGCAGGCCCGGGCGGTCGGACGCGTCGAGTGCGGCTGGTGGTGGATCATCGTCATCCCGGACAGCCCGGCGGCCGTCACGGGCATGACCTGGTCGAGCACGAGCTGCCCCTCGGCGTCGGTCACGCTCCCCATGGTCGAGAAGCCCGTCAGGTACGGAGACCAGGCGCCACGCTCGTTCTTGCCGAGGTACAGGCTCTTCCAGGTGGCGAAGACCTTCTCCTGCGTCGTGACGCGTCCCGGAGTCCGCTTGCCGCTCAGGAGATCGAGCTGGGTGAGCTGCTCCTGGCGCGAGAAGTGGAAACCGAGCAGGTTCGTGTTCCAGCCGGCGTGACAGGCATAGCACTCGAGGCCCTCGTGCACCGCGGTCATGGCCCGCGCCGCGTCGCGGTTGAAGGACGCATGCGTGGGATCGACGAGCTCCGCAACCTGCGGCACGACGTGCTCGCGTCCATCGACCTTGCTGGTCAGGATCACCTGCTGGCCCTCACGGCGCAGGTGCTCGAGCGGCGTGCCGCGCTCGGTGACGAGCGAGGAGGGCTCGCTGAACGTGCCGTGGCAGGCACTGCACGAGATCTCGACCGCGTGCTCCATCTGGCCGTGCAAGCGCCCGTCCCCCATCACGTCCGAGAGCGTGTGGCAGTCGATGCAATGCAGGCCCTTCTCGTGGTGGATGTCGGGCGGCACGATCGCCGGGTCGTTCAGATAGAAGGCGCGATTCAGCTGCTGGCGCGTCGTGCCGGGGATCTCCGGGCCGCCGGGCGCATTGGGCGGAAGCTGCGAGAGACCGCGAAAGTGCAGCCCGATCGAGGCGTCGCCGTAGTGGCAGCTCGTGCAGGTCTGCGTGGTCGGCGCGGCCGTCATGCGGTGCTCGCGCGGATGACCGGGCTCGGACCGCCGGGCGGTCGGGTCAGCGCTCCTGGACAGCCCGTCCACGGCGTAGCCTACGTGGCACGCCGCGCAGCCGGCACCACGGTAGTCACCGTCGAAGCCCACCCGCCCGCGCACGGCACGCCCCTCGGACCACAGGTGGCACTGCATGCACTCCTTGCGGGGCAGATCGGTGAAGTGCGTGGCGAGTTCGTCCCGCGCCAGGCGCTCCTGGAAGGGCGGCACCTGCTGCAGTTCGCGCATAGCTCCGCCCGGGTGCGGCGCGCCCGACTCGGCGAAGACCCCGTAACGGCCGCCGCGCTCGGGCGACAGCCCCATCTCGTAGAAGCCGTCCGAGAGGTGACCGGCCGTCGTCCCGTGCAAGCTGACGCGCAGGTTGGCGCAGGCCTCCGCGTGACAGGTCCCGCAGGTGCGCGCCACGACGCGCAGATCCATCGGATTGCGGAACTGGAGCCAGGCGAGATCGCGCTCGAGGGGCAGAACGCGCTCGTCCTCGGCGCGTGTGGCCGGCGCCTTGACGTGCGCGGCGGACAGGCTCGTCGCCGTGGCATCGCCGCCGTGGCAGTCCACGCACGAGAGGCCGGCCTCGGGGTGCATGTCCTCGAGCCCCGCATGGCAGGTGGTGCAGCCGTTCGTGCGCGCCTCGGCAGTCCGCTCCCGCTGCGAGTCCCGCGCCGCCCCCGAGCGCACGAACCAGCCCGAGAGCACCAGCCAGAGCAGGAAGCCGAGGAAGAGACCGCTGCGCAAACGCATGAGACGGCCTCGCGCTGGGCTCAGGCGTAGAGCTTGGGCAGACGGGCTCCGCGCGCGTAGCGCGCCTCGGCGCCGAGCAGCTCGCAGACCGTGCTGCACACGTCGATCGTGCGCACCTCTTCGTTGACGACCTCGCCGCGCCGGAAGTCGGGCCCGGCGCAGACCATCGTCACGTAGCGGAAGTCGTCCGAGCCATCCCCGTGGTCGAGCCCGCGGCGCGAGTTCAGGTCCGCGTCACGGCCGAACTCGGGCACGACCAGGATCGAGGTGGTCTCGGCCAGCTCGCGGTCCCGGCGCAAGCTGTCGAGCAGCTGTCCGAGCATCTCGTCGTTACGGCGGATCACCTGCACGTAGTTGTTGAAACTCGCATGGGCCACGTCGGCATCGCGCAGGACGACGGAGAGGAAGCGCGGACGGAAGACCGCCAGCAGGTTGCGCGCCACCTTCAGGGCCTTCGCGTCGGCTGCGCCGATGCCGTTCAGGTCCTGCGTCCCGCGCTTGAGTTCATCGAGCAGGAAGCGCTCCACGCGGGCCGCGGTCTCGGCCTCCTCGACGCGCTCGCGGTCGGCCCCGCCGATGGCGCCGCGCATGCGCTCGAGCAGCGCGAGCTCCTCGGGCGGCATCTCGCGCGGGCGGCCGTAGGCGTCGAGGACGCCCTTGAACTCCGCGTTGAAGATCCCGTCGCCATCCAGGCTGCTGGCGCCGAAGGCGGCGCCGTACTCGGGGTGGAGGCTGTAGGAGACGTTCGACTCCTGGGCCCCGCCCGAGGTGCTGATCCACACGTCTCCGGCGGACCACCCGAGATCCTTGCGCAGGTACTCGAACAGGGTCGGATCCGTACCGCGCGCGTTGTCGCGGATCCCGCGCGCCTCGCTGATCCCCGTGAAGATGGAGAGCGTGGCGCCGAAGTGGCCGAGGTTCGAGGCCCGCGTGCGCGGAAAGCTCACGCCCTCGGAGGCGAGCCGCATCAGATTGGGGACGTTGGCCGGCGTGCCGAAGGTCTCGCGCGTGCGGATGCCGCCCGAGAAGCTCACCACGAGCATGCGCTTCGTCTTGCGCCCGAACGGCGCGAGGGCGCGCGCGGGCAAGGCCAGCGCGGCTGCCCCCAGCGCGGCTCCGGTCAGTAGGTTCCTCCGGTCGAGTCGACTCAAGCGATCACCTGCCTTGGTTCACCAGGTCTGGTACTCGGGATGGGAGACGATAGCGTACAGCACGGTGGCTGGCCGACAGGCGGGGTCAGCGAAGGCTGCCTGGAATTCGGCGCTCTCGGCCGCCGTGATGGAACGGCCGAGCAGGCGCTCGAAGCTCTCGGAGAGCCAGGCTCCCGGATCGGGAATCGCCGCCCGTTCGGGCACCGGCACCTGGCCCGAATCCAGCATCAGCCGCGCGACCAGGGCCCGCAACGGCCGGGAATCCGCCAGCCCATCCAGGGCGCTGCGCAGGCGCTGGCCTTCCTCGAACTCGGGCAGACGCCCCTGCAGGTCCACGAACAGGGTGCGGACGAAGAGGCGGTTGGTCAGGGGAAGACGGCGACCGAGGCGCTCCTCGTAGGCCGGCGAGGCGAGCCACTCCTGCACGATCGCGGGGTAGGCGCGCGGCTCGGCCTGGAGCCGCCGGGCCTGGGCCTCGAGCCCCTTCGGTTCGATTGCGCGGCGCACGAGACGCTCGTACTCGCGGGCCAGAAAGTGACGCAGGCAGCGCGGGTCCTGGATGGCAAGGTGGACCACATCGGCCTGCGAACTGCCGGCCTGCCCGAGGAACTTGCCGGAAGCTCCGTCGTAGAGCCGCTTGCCGATCTCGAGTTCGCGCGGGAGCTTCTGCACGGTGAGCCCGAGCAGTTGCTCCATCACGACCGACACGAACGTGTCCGGCCCGGGATTGCGGCGGTCGAAGCTGGACGACAGGCAGATGCGATGCAGGGCTTCCACCACTCCGACCTTCTGCCCGGCCAGATCCGCGGGGAGATCGGTGACCCCCTCCGTCTCGGGCCGGAAGTTGTCGATCAGCAGGAAGTAGTAGAGCTGTTCCTCGAGCCAGTTCTGCCAGAAGTCGACGCGCCCGAGCAGCTCGGCTGTGACTTCCGCGCGCGCACGACCACCCCAGGCCGCGCGTTCCGCCGCCAGCGGCGGCCGGCCGAGAAGGTCGATCGCCAGGCTGCGCCAGACCCCGGACTCCGGAACGGTAGGGCCGGGCCGCCCGCTGAGCACGGAGCCGGCCGAGGGAAGGATGGGGTACGGGCCGGAGAAGGGCATCGCGCTGCGACTCTAGCCAGGAAGATGCCGGCGGAACCCGGAGCGCCGGGATCTTTGCCCCGAAATCGAAGCTGCGCGCACCAGTCCGAGCGGGCCCCCCGGGGGGCGTACGCCCCGCCCTCCGGCGCGGACGCAAGAGCGGCCCTCTCCGCTGGAGTCGTTGCGGCCCGCAAGGACTCGAGGAGAGGCAGATCAGTTCAGGAAGGGCTCGAGGTCCCGCCGCAGGGTCGGGGTACCGAGCTTGCTCAGGGCCCGGACCTGGATCTGGCGCACGCGCTCGACGCTGACACGGAGCCTGTCGGCCACTTCCGCCAGGGTGAACTCGCGCTCCTGCCCCAGCCCGAAGCGCAGCTGCAGCACCAGTCGTTCACGGTCGTTGAGCTCGGCCATGGCGGCTTCGAGCCCGGACTCGAGCGAGACGTCCTCGACGGTGGGCTGATAGGGCTCTGGCGCGTTCGCATCGACCAGGAGGTCGCGCAGGCGTGCCCCCTCTTCGCGGTCCTCTCCGTCGGCATCGAGAGAGTAGCTCGAGCGCGCGGCGCCCAGAGCACTGGAGATCAGCCCCGCATCGAGCTCAGCCAGGGGGGCAATCTGCTCCGGAGTCGCGTGGGCATCCCCGAGGCGCATCGTGGCCTGGTGGATGCGCTTCATGGCCTTCTGCAGGTAGACCGGCACGCGCACGGTGTGCCCGTGGTTGTACAGGAAGTTGCGGAAGGCCTGGTTCAGCCAGTGCACCGCGTAGGTGCGGAACAGCAGCCCGCGGCGCCAGTCGAAGCCATCCACGGCGCGGAAGAGCGAGACACACCCCTCCTGGATCAGGTCCAGACGGCTCGAGTGCAGCTGGGCGTAGCGCTCGACGTTGATCAGCACGAGGTAGAGGTTGCGCTCGACCATCTCGCTGCGCAGAGCGTGCAGCTCGGTCGCGCGGCGGGCCAGGAGCCGCGAGGTGGGGCTGCACTCGCGCGCGGCCTTGGTGTGACGCAGGCGAGCGAACTCGATGCGCCGGGCCAGGGCCGCCTCCTCCTCCCTCCCCATGGTGAGGATCAGATCGACGTCGGCCTTGAACTGCTGGACGAACGACGTCTTGAGGGGCGCCGCGCCCTTGCGCCAGGACTGGGGGTCACGGATCTCGAGGTCGGCCTGCTCGCGATCGAGATGCTCGATCCACTCCTGGGCGAGCGCTTCGAAGCGCTCGGGAGCCTGTGCGGCCGGGGCCAGAACACGGTCCAGTTCGGAGAGGGGGAAGAGCTTGTTCACGTGCGATGCCTCCTTGGACCGCACCCGTTCCCCCCCGGGTTTGGTCGACGGCGGTTAGAGCGGGAAACTTGCTCCCCTCCGTACGCACGAGGCGGAAAAAAGGACGCCACCCTTCTCGAAAAACTCGGGTCAGGAGCCCGAGGGACCCGCCCGGACCTGCACTCCGGGCGAGATCGTCAGATCTGGATGTTCAGCGGCTTCAGCACCGCGATCCCGAACACGATCGAGGCCAGGAAGAACACGAGCAGGACTCCGCCCGGACCTCCGGGCAGCCAGCCGAGGTCGCGGTCGGGATAGGCGAAGCTGACCGAGGCGATCGGGGAGTCGGGAGAGAAGGTCGGCTCGGCCGGCCAGAGCCACGAAGCGAAGAAGCTCGAGACCCGCTCGGGCTGCATCTGGCGCGGGGCCTCGTCTCCGGCCACGACGACCTTGGTTCCGATCTCGGTGCCCGCGGACAGGAAGCGGATCTCGCCCGTGCCGGGCGCGATCGCCGCGAACTCGAGGATCGCGATCCCGTCGCGCGCGTTGCGCGCCAGCGGGGACAGCGCGACGAGGTGCGGGGGCAACTCGACGGTCAGGGCCGCGACCTCGCCGGCGCGCTCGGGCTTCATGTGGAGCTCGAGCGTGCTCCCGCGACCGGGGAGCTGGGCCTGCACCTCGGCCACGTCCTGCACCGGCAGCGGTGCGAAGGCGTAGCGCACGACGAGCTGCGAGGCGATCAGCACGAAGGGCACGAACAGGGGCAGGATAGGCCCGAAGTTCAGGCCCAGGTACTGGAAGTTGCGCAGCAGGATCGCAACCACCGACCGGAAGACGATCACGAGATCGTCCTGGTAGATGCGGATCGCGATCATGTGCCCCTTGATCTTCTCCTTGGCCGACTTGATGCCGGCCTGCCAGCTGATCTGCTTGAAGAGCAGAAGCGCCAGCACGCCGAACACGCCGCTCGTGAGGATCAACGCCGTGACGTCCCCCATCAGATCGAGGGGCTTCAGCAGGACGTCGAAGAGCGCGGTGAAGGCGGCGTGGACGGCGTTCATGGAGACGATCCGGAACTAGCTGATGTAGCCGAGGCCCTTGAGCTTCTCGACGATGTCGGCGTCGGACTTGGCGCCCTCGAAGTGGGCGAGTTCCTTCTCGAGCACGTGCACGATGAACTCCTCGTGCGAGGCGTACCCGGCCACCTCGGCCACCTTCTTGATGCGCTCGATGAGGTCAGCGTCGAGCTTGATCTTGTTTCCACCACCGAACATGGGAGTCTCCTTGAGTCTGGGGTCTTGGGGTCACTCGAGCACCGGGGAGCCCTTCATGCTCTCCGGCGGCTCGATGCCGTACTGGCGCAGGACCTCGACCGTGAGGTCCTCGAGCTTGAACTTGCCGTCCCGCACCGGACGGTTCGAGATCAGGATGCCCGGAACGACGTCCGGATGCATGAGGTGATTGCCGTTGAAGGTCCCGAGCGTGCCGTCGTGGCTGGCGGGCGAGTTGTCGACCAGGACCTCGTGGGGTATCCGACCGGTCGAGGACGCGTCCGAGTTGCCGTAGCCCGAGTCGTAACCCACCAGCATGTCGGGCGCCTCGGCCACGCGCTCGCCGCTGTAGACGTCACGCGCGAGGTCGCAAGCCAGTACCGGACGCTTGCCCGTCTGCGGATCGACGAAGGCCTCGAGCTTCGCCTTGATCTCGCGCAGCAGCGCCTCGGCTTCGCCGGCGGTCACGATGCCCGACTCGTCTTCCGCCGTGTGCGGATCGTCCGCCTCGCGCCCCGCCAGGTTCAGGTAGAGCCCGTTGAAGCCCATGCCGTAGGCCTTGGTGCGCGACCAGTCCACCTGCTTGCCCGAGATGTAGAGGTCTTCGTGCTCGGGATGGTCGGCCGGCAGTTCCTTGGTCAGCCCGTCCTTCATCACGAGGTAGCCGTTGTCGCAGAGCCACGTGTTGAGGCTGAACTCGCGGTGGTAGGGCGCGAAGCCGTGGTCGGACATGACCACGATCGTCACGTCATCGCCGAGCTGTTCGCGCACCCGGCCGAGCGCGGGGTCGAGGCGCAGGTACATGTCCTCGACCGTGTCGGCCAGGGTCGCGCCCTCGCGCCCCGTCCAGGCTGCCGCCGGCTTTCGGGCCAGCTCGGCGTCGTGGGCCGGATGCTCCTCATCGCCATGGCGCCACATCATGTGGCAGGCGAGGTCGATCTCGGAGAAGTAGAAGAACAGGAGCCCCTGCTTGCCCTGCTCGACGTAGCGCTCGAGCGCGTAGTCGAGCATGTCCATCGTCTCGTGGTGGATCAGGGTCACCTGCTGCATGAACTCGCCGTCGTCGAGCACGCCGTTCTTGAGCGCGTTGACGTCCTCGGCCATGCCCTGCGTGTAGTAGCGCCCGATCTCGCCGGCGAGCTCGGCACTGGCCTCGGCGGGCTCGGAGACCGGCACGGCGGGCACCTCGGGGTCGAAGTTGACGGCCGAGGCGTACAGCTCGACCTCGGGTTCGATGCTGCGCAGGTAGAAGCGGCAGATGCCGCTCATGTTCATCATGCCGAGCGGCAGCATCTCGAAGTCGAGGCGCAGGAAGTCGCTCCACTCGCCCGGCTGGAGCACGACCTTCTCCTTGGACGCGCCTTCGCCGAGGTAGATTACGACAGAGTTCGTGTCGCGGTCGACGTAGAGCTTGAAGAGGTAGAGCTCGTTCGGGTTGTGCTCGACGAACGGGTTCGAAGGGCCGGAGATGCGCGTCTCGATCACGCCGTCGCGCGAGAACTCCTGCAGCTGCTCGGTCTTCGAGTAGCCGATCCGCGCCTTGCGCAGCGGATCGGTGGTGTAGAACGTGCACTGGCCGTAGGCCGAATCCAGGGCCGGGGTCATCATCCCCGAGAAGGAGACCCCTTCCGAGGCCTCGACCGGGAAGTTGGCCGGGATGCGCCAGACGTCGGCCGGCACGCCGTGCCGACGCAGGATCGTCCAGAAGGCCTCACCGGTGCGGTTCGACGGACTGTCCGCCCCGATGTCGATCTTGTACTTGCCCGGCAGGTCGAGCTCGAAGCCCGGCTCGATGCGCGTCGTCGAGGGCGAGGGCGCGCGCGTCACGAGGTCGCGGTGGATGAAGTCGAAGATCCCGTGGCCACCGGGGTTCATGCCGGTGATGAAGTTCGACCACGCCACCGGGCTCTGGGGCGGAGTGGAGGTCCCCAGCGAGTGGATCCCGCCGGCCTGCTCGATCAGCCAGCGGAAGTTCTGCATCCGCTCGGGATAACGCTGGATCACCTCGGCCAGGAGCTCCGGATCCATCCCGTCGACGCCCAGGATGACGAGCGGCTTCTTCAGAGCCGCCTCGGCCGTCGCGTAGGGATCCACGGGCGCGCGGCGCGGGATGGCCAGGAAGGCTCCCACGGCGAGGAAGGCGAGGGCAGGGTAGACGGTCCAGCGGGGCAGCATCATGTCACTTGCTCCCCACGAGTTCGGTGGCAGGCTTCACGCGCTCACCGGCCACGGGCGCCGGCCCGGCGAAGAGCTTGCGCCCCTGCATGTATCCGGGCGCCTGGACCCCGAACAGGTCGAGGGCGGTCGGCGCGAGGTCCAGCAGGTTGGGATCGTTGACGGAGATCTTCCTGTTGCACCAGAAGACGCCGGGAACGAGGCGCGGATCGACGCAGTGGTCGCCCGACCAGGACTTCGTGTTGTCCGTGAAGACCTCGCGCGAGACCGAACCGGTCGCGCAGTCCCAGGAGTGCCGGAAGCCCTTGTGGTATCCCACGAGGATCTCGGGCGCCATGTCGGCGTAGGGCCCCTGGTGGATCTTGCGTGTCACGAAGGCTTCCTTCACGACGTGCTCACCACTGGCGGGGTCCACGAGCTTCTCGAGCTTCGCCTTGATCTCGGCGCACAGGGCCTCGAGTTCGGGCCCCGGCTCGACGATGCCCTTCGCCTCGCGCCCCTTGCGGTTCACGAAGATGCCGGTGAGACCGAGCGTGAAGGCCCGCGTCTTCTCCCAGTCGACCTGGGCAAACCAGTCGCCGGAGATCTCCTGGCCTTCCTTCAGCACGAGATACCCCTCCTGCTTCAGCCAGGTGTTCAGGTTGACTCCGCGCCGGAAGTTGCAGAAGCCGTGGTCCGAGATGACCATCAGCACGGTGTCCTTGTCGTCGCCGAGCTTGGCGCGCACCTCGGCCAGGAGCTCGTCCATCTTGGCGTACACGTCGCGGATGACGTGCTTGTGCTTCTCGGTGTCCTTGCCCTTGTTCGCAGGGTGCGTCGGATCGAGGTAGCGGTAGAACATGTGGCAGATGCGGTCGGTGGTGTCGAAGACCACCGTGACGAAGCCGCGCTTCGTCTTCTCCAGCACATCCCAGAGCATCTTCTTGCGTTCCTCGTAGATCAGCCAGGACTGCTTGAGGAACGCCTCCTCGTCGATCACGCGCTCGTTCAGGGCCCAGGTGTCCTCGGCCAGCCCGAGCGTGGCATAGGAGCCCAGCGTCTTCGCCAGATAGATCGAGTACACGAACGGGTGCGAGATCGGCATCGCCGGCGCGTTCGGGTCGATGTTGATCGGCGTCACGTAGATCCCGATCGCGTCGCCTTCCCACTCCTGCACGTAGAAGCGCGCGATGCCGGTGCAGTTCTCGAAGGGGATCGTCAGCCAGGGCGTGTACTCACGCACCGCGACGGTCGCCTTCTCGGTGCCGACCTCGAAGGTGATCTTGCGCGCGGCCGCATCGAACGTGGCCTTGAACGGGCACTTCATCGCGTGCCCGTCCTTGCCGGGCGGCCCGGTCAGGTTCGACTCGATGCGGCCATCCTTGAGGCGCACCCGGTACTGCTGCCCGCCGATGTGCTTCTCGCCCTTGCGCTCGCGGGTCGTGTAGAAGGAGAACGAGCCCTGGGTGCCCTGCAGGTCGGGCACGCACATGCCCGCCAGGAGCGTCCCGTTCTTGAACTTCTGGGGCGGGAAGGTGATCGGGACGCGGATGATCGAGGACCAGACCCCCTGAGCGCCGAGCAACTTCCAGAAGGGCTGGCTCTTCTGCAGCAACCGGTAGACGGTGCGCTGCCCGAAGGGAACCTTGGCTAGCCCCAGGTTCAGCGTGCGCGGCATCGAGCGGATGTCCGTCGACGACAGCACCGGGAAGTAGCTGCAGGGATCGCGCGTGAGGAAGTCGTAGATGTTGTGGCGCGAGGCATCGACCCCGGTGGCGAACGTCGACCAGGCCACGGGCGAGATCGAGGGGTAAGCCGTGGCGAGCGAGTGGAAGCAACCTTCCTTGGCGAGCTTGTCGAAGTTCGGCATCAGCCCCTGGGCGGCGAACTCCTTGGCCAGGCCCGGATCGAAGCCGTCCAGACCGACCACGACCATGCGCTTGACCTTGGGCCGGGTCTTGCCGCGCCGCACCACGATGCGCACGACGGCCTTCAGCGGCCAGATCAGCACGATGCCGAAGGCCATCACGAAGGTGCCCAGCAGGATCAGCACGCTGCCCGCCGCGGCGAAGCCTGCACCGGGACCGATGTAGGCCGAGGCCGGCGCCGCGAGTAGCGCGGCCGCGGCCAGGATCAGGGCCGCACGCTGGATCCGCTTCGGGTCAGACATTCCGTTCAGGGGGTTGGGCCTCGCCGGATCGGCAAAGGCTGGGGCGGCCAGTCTATCGACCGCGAAGGGGTGACGCTGGAGCGGGGAGAGCGGGTAGTCGCGCAGGAATACGAACGGGGCGGCAGAAGGTTGGTCCCCCTGCCGCCCCGTGGAGAGTTGCGCTCCGCCCTACCGAGGGGTGGAAGCCGCTTCCGGCACGAGGCCGCGCTTCCGCAGGTAGGCGAGGATCTTGTCGGCCGACTGCTCGATGGACTCCTTCGAGGTGTCGCACAGGACCTCGGGATTCTCGGGCGCCTCGTAGGGGTCGCTGACGCCGGTGAAGTTCTTGATGATGCCGGCCTTGGCCTTCTTGTAGAGCCCCTTCGTGTCGCGGTCCTCGAGCACGTCGATCGGGCACTCGACGTAGACCTCGATGAACGGCGCCTGGGCCTTGCCGCGGATCTCGTTGCGGATGTCCTTGTAGGGCGAGATCGCGGCGGTGATCGAGACGACCCCGTTGCGCGCCAGGAGGTTCGCCACGAAGCCGATGCGGCGGATGTTCGTGTCGCGGTCTTCCTTCGAGAAGCCGAGCCCTTTGCTGAGGTTCTCGCGCACCTCGTCACCGTCGAGGATCTCGACCTTCTTGCCCGCCTCGCGCAGCTTCGGCAGCAGGTAGGTCGCCAGCGTGCTCTTGCCGCTGCCCGAGAGACCGGTGAACCAGAGCGTGAAACCCTTGTCGATCGCGTTCATGTCGTTACGTGTTCTCTTCCTTCGTTGGTCGTGTGGATCCCCTAGCGGATCTTGCCCTCGAGGTAGGGGACCTCGAAGCACTTCTCGTGCATGATCGGGCCGTGCCCGAAGTACCCCTGCTCACCGAAGAGCTCGCCGTGGTCGGCGGTCACGATGATGTAGGTGTCCTTCGGGACGAGGTCGTATAGCTCGGCGAAGACGCCGTCCAGGTAGCGCACCGTGTCGATCTGGCGCTCCCTCAGCTGGTCCATCTTCGCCTGATCGAAGAACTGGAAGGTCTCCTTGAAGTTGGGATTGCTCGGATCCCCCACCTCGTCGTTGAGCTTCTTGAAGACGCCGTTCACACCGCTGATGCGCGGCCACATCGAGGAGTCCTCGTCGGGCTTGGCGTACGGGTAGTGCGTCTCGCCCACGTTGAGCAGGTAGAACGAGGGCCGATCGCCCGCGAACTGCAGCGTCGGCAGCATCGAGCGCATGTCGTTGTGCTTGTCCATCAGCTGGAAGCTGTCGAACGAGCGGTTGACGCCCGTGCGCGGGTTGAGCACGGGCAGCGACACGCGCGCGTGGGTCGAATAGCCCAGGTTGTTGCGCAGGAACTCGGGCATCCACAGGCCCGGGACCATGGCCGCGAAGTCGATGCCGGTCGCGCCGAGGCGCCGGTTGAAGTTGAAGAAGTCCTCCTTGTAGTACTCCGAGGCGTACACGTTCTGGGGCGACGTGTGCGGCAGGAGCCCGGTCAGGAGGTTGTAGTGCGAGGGCGCGGTCCAGGCCGCGTAGCTGTAGCGCTTCTCGACCGGGCCGAGCTTCGTGATCGTCTTCGGCGCAGCCGCGACGAACGAGTCGAAGCGGCACGAGTCGAGGATCACGATCACGAAGTTGTTCTTGGCCTTCGGATCCGGCCGCGCGGCCGGCCCGCCCGGGCGCGGCATCGGTTTCGCCGGTCCCTTGGGAGCCGGCGCCGGCTTCTTCTTGAATGCGTCGAAGAGTCCCATCGCTACTTCTTCTCCTTGTCGACCTGCTGGTAGTGAGCGGCCAGGACCTTGGCGGTCGAGGGACGCATGACGCGCGCATCGGGGAACTCGCCCTTGCCGAGGATCTCGCGGATCTTCGTGCCCGAGATCGAGACCTGGGTCTTGCCGGGGTTCTCCTCGACGAGACCGACGCGGCCGATCTCCTCGAAGTAAGCGGCGAAACCGACGTTCACCGTCTGGATCGCGAGCTCGCCGCCGAGCTTCTTGAAGATCTCCTGGGCATCGAAGTCGCCCCAGATCGCGCTCTTGTCGTCGTAGGGCGCGTCGGCGTGCTTGCGCCCGATGATGAAGTGCGTGAAGCCGAGGTTCTGGCGGTAGATCGCGTGCATCACGGCCTCGCGCGGACCGCCGTAGTACATGCGCATGTCCAGGCCCACGAGGTGGAGTTGATCGTTCAGGTCCTGGCCCTTCGACTTCCACAGCGATTCATCCATGTCGCCCTGGCCGAGGAAGCGGCCTTCGACGAGCGACTCGTAGGTCTGCATGCGCACGTCGGCCGGCACGTCGTCGCCCTTCAGCTGACCGACGAGCGGGTTCAGGATGACTCCGGTCTTCTTGCCCGTCTTGCGCAGGATCGCCTCGGCCCCGAAGACCAGCGCGTACTCGTGCGCGCGGTGCAGAGGGTTACGCGTCTGGAAGGCCACGGACTGCTCGTAGCCCTTCTCCAGGAGGAGCTTGCGCGTCTCGTTCGGGCCGAGGATGCGCTTCGCGAAGGGACGCGTGTCCGTGAACGGGGCGAGGGTGATCTCGCCACCGACGAGCTTGGTGCGCGGGTCGCTGGTCCACAGGCGCGCGCCCGGATGGTCCTGACGGGTCGTCCCGTAGACCTTGGTGACGAACTCGGTCTTGTCCCAGGCGTAGACGGACTGGACCGCCAGCTTGCCGAAGACCTTGCCCTCGAAGGCCAGCGCGACCTCCGCGCCCACCTTCAGCTGCGCGGCTTCCGCGTCGCTGACGGGCAGCAGGATCGGGATCGACCAGGCCCAGGCCTTGCCGTTGCGCACGATCGCGCCCTGGTCGAGCGCCGAGCGGTAGTCCGCCTCGACCATCGGACCGGTGAGCGGCGAGAGCGTGCCGTCCCCGATGCGGTAGAGCGAGGTGCGGTCGTTGTCGTTGACGTCGAGCGCGAAGAGCTTCGACCAGGCCGCGAGGTCGGGCTGGGCGACGACGCGCGAGACCGGCTGGTCGAGACCGCCGTGGACCGGGGAGATGCGGACGAGGGTGGAGGTGGACATGGGTAGGGTGGCTCTCTGAATCGGCAGGAATCGGCTAGAGGTAGCCCAGGTTCTTGAGCTTTCGCTTCACGTCCTGGAGCTCCTCGTGGGTGAACTCGCGCGGCTGCTCCTCGGCCTCCCCCATCAGATCGCGCAGGACGTAGACGATGAAGTCGGTGGGAGAGTTGAAGCCGGAGCCCTCGACCACCAGCTGGACCTTGCGGTACAGCGGTCGGGGGATCTTGACGGTCACCTTGCTCTCTCTCACGCGCGTCCTTCCTGCCCCGTGGGGGCCCTGGGAGCCTCGGAGTGGGGCCGGCGAGGCTCCAGAGACACTCCGATCACACTCCAAACGTACTCCGATGAGAGCCCAGGACCCAGCCCTGACCCACCCCGAACAGCGTAAGTCCATGCGAGAGATGAACTTGCGAGAGTTGCCCGGGGAGCCGCGTGCCTTGGCCCCTCGCGAGCGGCACACTTCCCCGTACTCCTGCGCCTACCCCTCGCCACCGACCCGCCACCGACCATGAAGAACGGACTCCTGCTCCCCCTCGCCTTGTGCCTCGTGACCGCCTGCGGCGGCGGTTCCGATCCCAAGGCCCTGACCGGCGAGGGCTCGGCGGCCCTCAACGCGGGCAAGTACCCCGAGGCGGTCGGGCACTTCGAGGAGGCCCTGGCGGCGATGGGCACGGACACGGCGAACCCGGACTGGATGCGCGCCAAGATGGGGCTCGTCCAGGCCCTGGTGAACACCGATGCGCCGCGCGCGAAGACCGAGTTCCTGGCGCTGGCCGCGGCCGGCAAGGCCAGCGACCGCGACTTCAGCACGATCGGCACCCTGCTGGCCGAGAAGGGCAAGCTGGCCGAGGCGACCGAGGTGCTCGAGGCCGGCATGAAGGCCCATGCCGAGTCGCCCCAGCTGCTCGAGCTGCGTGATCGCCTGGGCGACATCGCCAAGGAGAGTGGCTCGTCGGCTGACCTGGATGCCCTCAAAGGCCTGGGCTACGTGGGTGACTGAACGGAGCCCGCGACCGCCGCGCAACGAGTCCAGGTGCCTGGCCCTGGCGCGCCGGTCGCTTGAAGGACTGCCGCGTGCGGCCCCGGGGGCCCGCCAGGCCTCGGAAGTCGCCTGCGTCTCGCTTCAGCGCTGCCCGCCGGGCGCGTGGCTGTCCTCGAGCACGTTCTTCGTGAGCCAGGTCGTCAGGTAATCGTAGGCATCGTCGACCGAGTCCGTGCGGTGGAAGAGCGCCAGGTCGCGCGGATCGATCGTCGAAAACTCGACGAAGGGCTCGAACTTCAGGACCTTGTCCCAGTACGAGGTCCCGTACAGGACGAGCGCGCACTTCTTGCGGATGCGCTGGGTCTGGATGAGCGTCAGGACCTCCATGAACTCGTCCAGGGTCCCGAAGCCGCCCGGCATGATCACGAAGGCCTTGGCCAGGTAGGCGAACCAGTACTTCCGCATGAAGAAGTAGTGGAACTCGAAGGCCAGGCGGTGGGTGATGTAGGGGTTCTCGTTCTGCTCCTGCGGAATCGAGATGTTGAGGCCGATGTTCTCACCGCGGGCCTCGCTCGCACCACGGTTCGCCGCCTCCATGATGCCCGGGCCGCCGCCCGAGCAGATGACGAAGCGTCGGTCGGTGTTCGAGAGCGACTTCGACCAGGTGGTCAGGCGTGCGGAAAGTTGGCGCGTGTCCTCGTAGAAGCGCGAGAGCTCGAACTGCTTGCGCACCTTCTCCAGATCCTTGCCGGTGCGCTCGGCCTCGGCCAGACGCTTGGTGGCCTCCTCACGCGAGAGGATGCGCGACGAGCCGAACACCACGATCGTGTCGCGGATGCGCAGTTCCTCGAAGCGCGACTCGGGCTCGAGATACTCGGCCAGGATGCGCAGGCTGCGGGCCTTCTGGCTGTTCAGGAAGGCTTCGTTCTCGTAGGCCTTGACGGCCTGGAAGCGGCGTTCCTCCATGGAGTTCCGATCGGCGTTCGCGTGAGGGAAAGACGGGAGTCGGGTCGGCGAGCCTAGCGTCGAGGGCCGACCGTCTACAGCACGAAGCGCGTCAATCGGACTGCCGCAGCAGCAGCGCGAGCGCCTCCGCCACGACACGCGAGCCGCGCGGCGAGAGGTGTCCCTGGGGCGCGAAGAGCTCGGCTCCACCACCGTCGGCGAGCAGCGCCTCCGAGAGATCGACGATCTCCAGCCCCTCGGCGTGCCGACGCTCGCACCACTCGGTCCAGTAGCCGCGCGCGCCACCCGCGCGCTGCTCGAGATCGCCACGCCCGGGCAGGATCAGGAGCCGGAAGCGCAGCCCGCGCGCTTCGCTCTGTGCACGCGCCTGACGCACGATGGCACTCAGGAGCTGCCCGAAGGCGTGCCCGTCGTCGAAGGCCGCGTCCAGTCCACGGCCGCGCTTCTCGGCCAGAGTCAGGCCGACACGTCCGAGGAACGAGTGGTGGCGCCAGTCGGAGCCGCGCGGTGCATAGGCTCCCGGTGTCTGCTGCACCCAGGGATCACCGACCCCCACTTCCGCCAGGAAGGCCGGCTGATCCGCGAGCAGGCGCGCGCAGTCGGCCAGCGAGCGCGTGGGGCACGGAACGGGCACCAGTCCGCCCCCGGCGTCGAGCGCGAAGCGCGGCTTGAAGGCCACGTCGAGCGACCAGTGGTCGAGCAGCGGTCGGAACGCGGTCGTGACGCGCAGCGCCGCCTGGGGCAGGAGTCCGAGCCAGATCTCGTCGGGCTCGAGCGCGAAGCCGTCGCGCTGCAGGCGCAGCAGGGCCTGGTCGAGCCCGTAGGCTGCCACGCCGAGATTGGCGACCTCGACCTCGGCCAGGTCCGCGTCGAGCTGCGCACACCAGCTGTCGCGTGCGCCCACCTCCTCGCCGTGGGTCATGCTGCAGCCGAGGGCCACGATGCGACGCACACCGGGCGCCTTGCTGCGCGCCAGCGGTTGCTCGGCCAGGCGCGCACCCGCCCAGTCGTAGCGAAACTCGCCGGCGCCGCCGTCGGGCGGATTGCACCAGCCGAGTACCGGATCGAAGCGCGTCGCGCCAGGCGCCTCACCCGCAAGCTGCGTGCGGATGCGCTCCAGCGCCCGAAACTGGGCCGGCGAGAACAGCGGCGGCTCGAAGGGCGCGACCTGTACGCCGAAGAACAGGTCGTCCGCGAGCACCGTGCGCAGGAGCGACTGGTCCACGACGACCAGGGCCAGGCACGCGAGCGCGAGCCCCACTCCGCGTCGGCGCATGCCCTACTCCTCGTCCCGACGCCCGAGCTTCTCGTTGGCCTTGCGGAACAGCTCGTCCAGGTCCTTGCCGCGCGTCTTCTCGCGCGAGAGCGACTGGTCGAACTTGTCCGCCGCGCCACCGAGCCGCTCGCGCACGCGCTCGCTGGCCGTCGACCAGTCGCCCTCGTGCACGCGCGGCTTGCCTTGCTCGTCCAGCTCGGCCTTGCGCGCCCAGCGCACGAGCTTGCCGGTGCGCGCATCGACCTCCAGACGGCTCTCGCAGCAGGGGCAGGTCACCTCGTGGGAACGTGCATCCATCGTTTCACTTGCCCAGGAGCCTGAGCGTCCTTTCGCGGAAGTACTCGTACAGCTCGGTCTGCCGGTTCGAGAGGTCCTGCACGCGCCCGTCGACCAGCACGTGCAGCACGCGCGTCGAAGCCTCGAGCAGATCGCCGTCGGTCACCACCAGGTCGGCCACCTTGCCCGCGCGCAGGCTGCCGAGCTCGCGCTCGAGCCCCAGGATCCGCGCCGGGGTGAGCGTGACGGCCCGCAGGGCCTCCTCGCGCGGCAAGCCGAAGGCCGAAGCGACGCCCGCGTGATGCGGCAAGTTGCGCGTGTTGTCGTCGTCCGCGGCCAGGATCGCGACCTCGATCCCCGCGCGGTGCAAGACCGCGGCATTGGCGTAGGCCGCGTCGTAGGGATCGAAGCGCGTGGAGGGCAACGTGAGCACGGGGCCGGTCGCGACCGGCACGCCGGCCGCGCGGATCGCCTCGACCACCTTCCAGCCCTCCGTCGCCCCGTACAGCACGGCGTCGAGCTTCTCCTCACCCACGAACTTCAGGGCGAACAGGATCGTCTGGGCATTGTCCGCCACGACCGCCACGCGCTTCTCGCCGCGCGCGTAGGGCACGAGCGCGTCCAGACGCGGATCGAAGGGCGGCGGCAGCAGCGCGAGGCGCGCCGCCTCGTCAGCCAGGCGGCCGTACTCGCGCGCTTCGGCCAGCAGCTTGCGGAGCACCGCGACACTCTCGGGCTCCTTCGCGTCCTCCTCGGAGTTCGACACGAACGGGAAGCGCAGGTGCAGCATGTCGCGGTCGAGCGTGAGCATCTCCTCCCAGGTGTCGCCCGAGAGTCTCAGCACGGCCGACTGCCCGGTGATCGGTCCGCCACCGTGCGGCGCCGTCTGGACCCGCGTGATGCCGTTCGTGCGCGTCACCCCGATGTGCGCGGAGACGGCGTGGATCGAGCTCGTGACGCGCACGTCGGGCTGGTTGCCGCCCACCTCCGAGTCGTCGAGCGTGCCCTGCACCGAGCCGATCTCGCGCAAGCCGAGCGAGGTGTCGAGCGCGATCATGCCCGGCCAGACGTGCTGGCCCGCGACGTCGATCACCCGCGCGCCCGCCGGCACGGACACGTCGGCCCCGAGCTCGAGGATGCGCCCGCCCTGTACCAGCAACGTGCCGCGCCCGATGTCCGCCGCATCGATCGGATGCAGCGTGCCCCCCACCAGGGCGAGCACCTCGCCGCCGCTCGGATCGAAGCGTGCCTCGATCGTCTCGACCGGCTCGAGCGAACGCACCGGCGCGCGCTCCGCGTCGAAGCCAAAGGCATCGCGCCGCTCGAACTCGATGTTGCCGTCCACCATGGTCCACAGCACGCGCGCATAGACCGAGAGCGGCTCGGCATCGAGCAGCACGAGGTCGGCGTCCTTGCCGACCTCGATCGAGCCGACGCGCGCCTCGATCCCGAGCTGGAGCGCCGAGTTGAGCGTCGCCAGCCGCAGAGCCCGCACGCGATCCAGGCCCGCGTAGCGGATCGACTTGGCGGCCTCGAGCTGCAGGTGACGGATCAGCTCGTCGGAATCCGAGTTGATCGTCGACACGACGCCGGCCTCGTCGAGCAGCGCGGCATTCTGCGGGATCGCGTCGTAGGCCTCGATCTTGTAGGCCCACCAGTCACTGAAGGTCGAGGTGCCGGCGCCGTGGCGCGCGATCTCGGGCGCCACCTTGTAGCCCTCGAGCACGTGCTGGAGGGTCTTGATGCGCACGCCGAAGTTCTCGGCCACGCGCAGGAGCATCAGGATCTCGTCCGAGCGGTAGCAGTGCGAGTGGACCTCGACCGAGCCGGCGAGGATCCCGTCCAGCGCCTCGAGGCGCACGTCGCGGCGCGGAGGCGCCACATCCTCGCCGCGCGCGCGCGCCGCCTCGAAGGCGCTCCACTCGTAGCGGTACTCGAGGGCGCGCTTGAAGGCGCGGTTCAGGACCGTCTCGACGCCCGGGCGCGTGGCCGGATAGCGCTCACCCGGCCCGAAGTTCGAGCGCTTCGGGTTCTCGCCCAGCGCGAACTTGATGCCCTGCGGCGCGCCCTCGAAGCGCAGCTCGTCGGCCCGCCGCTTCCAGCGCAGCTTCAGCACCTCGCTGCGCCCACCGATCGTGTTGGCCGAGCCGTGCAGGCACTGCACCGTCGTCACGCCGCCGGCCAGCGCGCGGTAGAGCGCGATGTCGTCGGGATCGATCGTGTCGCTGATGTCGCAGTCGGCGGTGATCGAGAGCGTGCCCTCGTTGACGCCACCGTCGATCGCCATGTGCGAGTGCGTGTCGATCACACCCGGCGCGAGATGCTTGCCCTTGCCGTCGACGATCGTCACACCCTCGGGTGCGTCGAGATCGCGCCCGATGGCCGCGATGTCGCCCTCCAGCACGAGCACATCGGCCTCGAAGGCCGGCGCGACGGCGGAATGCACCGTCACGCCACGGATCAGAGCTCCGCGGCTCGTGTCGAGGCGCGGCACGCGGTCGGCATCGCGCTCGAACGGATGGACGAAGCCGTGCTTCGGATCGTCACCGGCGCACAGGGACAGGATCAGGGTCGCGAAGGTTCTCATGGGATCGCTCCTACCTGGGCTTGCGCTGTCCGGTGAAAGCCTGGGACATGGGCTCGTCCATGCCGGGCATCTTGAACTCGGTCTCACCTTCGAGGGTGTCGCCCTCCAGGGTCGCTTCGAGCGCCGTATCGAGCTTGAACTCGCCGAACTCGAGCGTGAACTCCAGCGCGAGCTCGTCGTCGTCGAGCGTGCCCTCGACGCGCGTCTCGAGGCGCGCACCGCCCATCGGGTTCTCGAGCGAGATCGAGCCCTCGACCACGCCGTCCGCGCCCATCGTGAGCGTCAGCTCGGCCTCCTTCACGCCCTCGCCCTGCGCCTCGAAGGTGAGCGTCCACGCGCCACTCGCGTCGAGCCCCTCGCCCGGCTGCGCCCCCTCCTTCTTCTCCTTCTTCTTCTCCTCGGGAAACTCGCGCGCGTGGCCGTCGACGAAGCTCCAGGCCACGCTGGCCTTCTCGTCCAGCAGCGGATCGGCGCGCCACAGCGTGAAGGTCGCGTCCTTGCCGGCCGCGATCGTCCCCAGTCGACGCTCGACCCCGAGCAGCTCGGCCGCGCCCAGGGTCAGGGCCCGCAGCGCGACCTCGGCCGGCAGTCCCTGCTTCACGAGCGTGCGCACGCCGGCGAGCAGCTCGGACGGCTTGCGCGTACCGGTGCCGAAGGCGAAGGCCACACCCCGCTCGTGCAGACGCAGCGCGTTGTCGCGCTTCTCCTCCCACAGCCGCCGACGCTCGAGCCGCACCTCGTCGGGCTCGAGGTACTTCCACACGGGCTCGGCCGGCTGCGCCGCCTCCGGCGTGGCCGGCGCCTCGGAAGCCGCCGCCGCCTCGCCTCCGGCCGCCTCGGCCGGCTCCTTCTTCGCGTCCTCCTTCGGGCGCGGATCCTCGATCTCCTTGCCCCAGTCGAGCGTCAGCACGAGCGCTCGCCCGCGGCCGTCGAGCTCGTCCCGCGCGCGCCAGGCCTCGCGCCCACCGATGAAGCCGAGTTCGAGGTCGAACTCGCGCGCCAGCCGCACCCAGCGTCCGAAGTCCTCCATCCCGTCGGCCTCGCACAGCAGCCGCTGCTCGCCACGCACGAGCTCGGCCCCGGCCGCGAGCTCCGCATCGAAGGGTGGGCGCGGCCCGGGTCGACCTTCGTCGTGCCGCCGCGCGAGCTCGAGCTGACGCTGGCTGTCGAGGAAGAACTGCCGCAGCTGCGCGAAGAACCCCATCAGCGTGCTCGGATAGCCCGGGCCGCTCGCGCCGAAGGCCGCGTGCGCGAAGACGTCCTCGCGCAGCACGAGGTCGCGCATGGCCGCCTCGCGTAGCGCGACCAGCGTGCTCGTGCCGGCCAGGAGCTCGCCGCCGGGCGCGATCAGCGCCGCGCCGAAGCCGCTCTTCTGCCAGCCCTCGGTCAGCTCCTTCGTCAGCGCGAGCGCACGCACCGCGCGGAAGGCGGGCTGGATGCCCTTGCGGTTGGCGAGACGCATGTCGATCGCCACGTCCGCCTGCGCGTCGGGCGGCACGTCCTGGTCCTTCACGGGCGGCGTGAGGTTCAGGCCTTGACGCGCCCAGGCGTCGAGGAAGGCGGGCAGACAGATCAGGCCTTCGCCCTCGATCACGCGCGTGCCGGCCGGGGCCGGCGCTTCGGCCTCCAGCACGGCCACGATCGCGCCGTCCTTCAGGTAGAGCGAAGCCTTCGTGCTCCCCGCGCGATCGAGCGCCACGCCGCGCACGAAGTAGGGCTGCGGCGTGCGGGGACGGCTCTGGGCCGCCAGGGGCGCGGCAAGGCCGGCGAGAAGTCCGGCCAGGGACACGAGGAGACGCAGACGGATCATTCCGGCTCCGGGAACGAGGTCGTCGTGGACAGGGGAGATCGAGGCGACGCCTCGCGATCCGCCATTGTGCCCGCCGGGCACGGATCCGACCACCGCGCCCGCGCGCCGCCGCGCGCTCGAAAGCATCTTTCACGTACGGGCAGCCCGGCCGTCCGGTGTGCAGCGCCCGAACCGGACCGGAGACCCCGCCATGAACCGCTCACTGCCGCTCGTCGCCTTCCTGCTCCTGCCCGTGGCCCTCGCCTGGGCCCGCCCGGACGACCCCGAGCCCCTCGCGCCCGAGCGCGCGCTCGCCTCGCTCGTGCCCGCACGCTGCCTCGTGTACGCGGAGAGCACGACGCTGGCGGGCTGGTGCGAAGAGGGGCTGGAGCATCCGCTCGTCGCGCGTCTCCTCGCGAGCGCGCCCGGGCAGGCCCTGCTGGCGCGCTTGCCTCTGGCTCCGGCCGAGGCCCTGGCCCAGGCCGACGCCTGGCTGGGCGCACCGCTGCTGGACGAGCTCGCGCGCGTCTCCACGCAGGGGCTCGCCTTCGCGCTCGACCCCCGCACGCAGGAGAGCCTCGTCATCGCGCGCGGGCGCTCGGCCGACGAGGTCGAGGCCGCGCTCGAACACGCCCTCGATGCACTCGAGCGGCAGTTCGGCTGGCCGGGCGCGCTCGACCGGCCGCAACACCGCTGGAGCGGCGCCGACGTGTGGATCCTGGGCGAAGGCGCCGTCGCGCGGCGCGACGAGCTGCTCGTCCTCGCCAGTCGCGCCGAGCTGGCCCGCGCGGCCCTCGAGCTGGCGGCCGAGGCCGAGGGCCGCGGGTTGCTGGCCGGAGCGGAGTTCGCGGCAGCCCACGCGGCGCGCGATCGCGAGGCCCTGGTGTGGAGCTGGCTGGCGCTCGAGGAGCTCGAGCCGCTGGCCGACGCGGGCTTCCGCGAGCTGCGCAGCGCGGGACGCACGCCGGCCATGCAGGGCGTGTTCGGCGCACGGCTCGCGGCCCTGGCCGAGGCGCCGTTCCTGGCGGCCTCCGCGCGGCTCGACGGACAGGGGCTCGCGCTCGACCTGCACGGAGTCGGCGGCGCCCCCGTCGCGGCGCTGACCCCGGGCGCGCGTCCGGCCGACGTGCCCGCCACGCTCGCCACCCCGTGCGGCGCAGAAGCCCTGCTGTACCGCGACTACGCGCGCTTCTTCACCGAACGCAGCGCACTGTTCCCGCCCGAGGCGCTGCCGGCCTTCGCCGAGGCGATCACGAACGGCGCCCTGTTCTTCGAGGGCCAGGACCTCGGCGAGGAAGTGTTGCCGCACCTCTCGCCCTGGCTGCGCGTGCTCGTGCGCGAGCCGGAGTTCGCCTCCGGACTGCGGCCGGAGATCCCGCTGCCGGCCGCGGCCCTGGTGGCCGTGCTCGACGCGCCCGAGGCCGGCGCGGAGTGGCAGGCTGCCTTCCAGACCATCGTCTCGATCGCCAACGTCGACCAGGCCCAGAAGGGCCAGCGCGGCATGCGCCTCGCGCTCGAGCGCGAGGGCGAGGTCGACCTCTCGATTGCGCGCTTCTCCGCCCCGCGGCCGGGCGAGGGCGTGGACCTGCGCTACAACCTGGAACCGACCCTGGCGGTGGCCGGCCGGCACCTCGTGCTCGCCAGCCACGCCAGCCTGGCGCGCGCGCTCGTGCGCGAGCTCGCCGGACGCGCGCCGGACGGCGAGGGACGCGAGTTCCTGCGTCTCTCGGCCGGTGCGCTGGGCTCCGTGCTGCGCGAGAACCTCGCCACGCTCGTGGCGAAGAAGCAGGTCGAGGAGGGCCTCGAGCGCGCGCAGGCGGAGGCCGAGCTCCGGCTCCTGCTCGAGGCGCTGGCGCTGTTCGACGGGCTCGAGCTCGCCCTCGATCCCGCGCGCTCGGCCCTGCGGCTCGAGCTCGCGCTGACGCCGGAGGCCGCGCGGTGAAGCTCGACGTCTTGCGCCCCTGGCGCCCCGCGCCGGGCGAATGGGATGCGGCCGCGGCCGCGCACCTGCTGCGGCGCGCCGGCTTCGGCGGGCGGCCGAGCGAACGCGCGCAGGCCCTGAGCGAGGGACCCGAGCGCACGCTCGAGCGCCTGCTGGCGGGCGCCGACGCCGACGTCGAGCTGCTGCGCGCGGCCGAACCGCTGCTGGCCTCGGAGAGCCTCGAGCTGCTGCAGGCCTGGTGGATGGCGCTGATCCTCTCGGGCCGTGCGCCGCTGCGCGAGCGCATGGCGCTGCTCTGGCACGACCACTTCGCGACCTCGCACGACAAGGTCGGCGACGTGCGCCTGATGCACGCACAGAACGAGCTCTTCCGGCGCGACGGTCTGGGCGATTTCCGGGTCCTGCTGCGCAGCGTGGCGCGCGATCCGGCCATGCTGGTCTGGCTCGACGGCAACTCGAACCGCAAGGGACATCCGAACGAGAACTTCGCGCGCGAGGTGATGGAGCTCTTCGCGCTCGGCATCGGGCACTACGACGAGCGCGACATCCAGGAGGCGGCGCGCGCCCTGACCGGACTCGGCACCGAAGGGCGCGCGACGGTGTTCCGGCACGAGCAGCACGACCCCGGCGAGAAGCTCCTGTTCGGTCAGCGCGGTGCGTTCGGCCCGGAAGAGGCGCTCGAGCTCGTCCTCGCACACCCCGCCTGTCCGCGCCACGTGGCGCGCGTGCTGCTGGCGGGCTTCGTGGCACCGGAGCCCGCGCCGGCCTGGATCGAGGAGCTCGCCGCCGTGCTCGTGACCGAGGACTGGAACCTCGCGCGCACGCTGCGCGTCCTCTTGCTCTCGCAGCTGTTCCACTCGCCCGCCGCGCGGCGCGCCCGCATCGCGGGACCGGTCGAGCTCCTGGCCTCGGCGGTGCTCGCCCTGGACGCCCACGTCCCGCCGCGCCGCGCCGCGCGCTGGGCGAGCGCGATGGGGCAATCCCTCTTCCGTCCACCCTCGGTGAAGGGCTGGGACGGCGGTCGCGCGTGGATCCACACCGGCACCTGGATCGTGCGCCACAACGCGCTGGCCGCGCTGGCCGCGGCGCGGCGTGACGAGACGGGCCCGCTCCGCTTCGAGGCCGAGCGCGCCTTCCCGCAGTCCGAGCCCGCGCCACTCGCGCGCGCCGCCTGCGAGCGGCTCTTGCCCGGGCACGACGACGCCGAGTTCCGCGCGGCCCTCGCCGCGGCGGCGGGCGACGCGGATGCGCCGGCGCGCTCCTGCGTGGCGGCGCTGCTCACTTCCCCCGAGTTCCAGCTGTACTGAGGCTCACGATGCCCCTCTCGCGACGGCGCTTCTTGCTCGACGGCCTGACTCTCACCGCACTCGTGCCGGCCCTGTCCGCGGCGCCGGCGCGGCTCCGGCGCGCGGAGGGCGAGCGCATCCTCGTGGTGCTGCAGCTCTCGGGCGGCAACGACGGCCTGAACACGGTCGTGCCGCACCGCCAGGACGCCTACGGCCGTGCCCGTCCGAGTCTCGCGCTCAAGGGCTCGGCCCTGCATCGGCTGGACGACGACCACGGGCTGCACCCCTCCCTCGCCGGACTCGGCCGGCTGCACGCCGAGGGGCGTCTCGCGCTCGTGCAGGGCGTCGGAGTGGCGCACCCCGACCGCTCGCACTTCCGCTCGCTCGAGATCTGGCACACCGCCGAGCCCGAGCGCCCGGCACACGGTCCGGGCTGGCTCGGACGGCTCGCCGATCAGCTCGCGCAGGACCGCGGCGGCAGCATGCCTGCGCTGCACGTGGGTGGCGGCGACGTGCCGCTCGCGCTGATGGGCGAGCACGTGCTGGCGCCGAGCCTGAGCGACGAGCGTGCCCTGGCGCTGGAGGAGCTCGCGGGCCTGGACGGCGCGCGCGTGGCGCTGACGCGCGCGCGCCCCGGAGCCACGCCGGACCTCGAGTTCCTGCGCGCGACGGCGCGCACGGCCTACCGCGCGGCCGAGGAGCTCGAGGCCGTGATCGCGCGCCCGACGCGCGCGGCCTATCCCGACCTCGGACTCGCGCAGAAGCTGCGCCTCGTGGCACGGCTGATCGCCGGCGGCTTCGACACGCGCCTCTTCCATCTGTCGCTCGACGGCTTCGACACGCACGCGCGCCAGGCCGCGCTGCACACGGCGCTGCTGGCCGAGCTCGACGCCAGCCTGGCTGCTTTCCAGGCCGATCTCGAGCAGTGCGGCGCCGCCGGACGCGTGGTGACCTTCGTGCACTCGGAGTTCGGTCGACGCGTGGAGGAGAACGCCTCGCGCGGCACGGACCACGGCGCGGCGGCCCCCGTGTTCCTGGTGGGCGGCGCCTTCGCGCGCGGCCTGCACGGGAACGCGCCCGACCTGACGCGACTCGTGGACGGCGATGTGCCGGCGACGACGGACTTCCGCGCGCTGTACACGGCCCTCGAGCGGGACTGGCTCGGCCTGCGGCCGTCGACCGGGGTCGCGGCCTTCGACTTCGCGAGCTGACGCTTTCTCGGCGCGACGCGTTGTGCTCGGATTGCGGGCATGAAGAAGCTCGTGCGGATCCTCGTCGCGCTGGCCCTGTTGCTGGTTGCCGGCGGCGTGGGCACCGTCCTGTTCGTCGACTCGCTGACGCGCACCGCGGTCGAGCGCGGTGGCTCCCACGCACTGGGAGTCCCGACCACGCTCGACGAGGCCAGCATCGGGCTCTTCTCGGGCGCCTTCGCGCTGCGCGGTCTGAGCGTCGCGAACCCGCCGGGGTTCGCCGAGCCGGCCTTCTTCTCCCTGCGCTCGGTCGAGCTGGATTTGCCGCTCTCCAGCCTGACGCAGGAGCGCCTCGAGATCCCCTCGTTGCAGCTCACGGGCATCGCGCTCGCGCTCGAGCGCAACGCGCAGGGCACGAACTACGGAGCGATCTTGGCCCACCTGGAGCGCTTCCGGACGACGACACCGGACGACGACGGCACCCGCACGGAGACGCCGGCCGACGCGGGCAAGGTCTTCCGACTCGGCGAGCTCGTGCTGCGCGACATCCGCGCCACGGTGCAGCTCCTGCCACAGGCCGGCGACCTGACGCGCGTCGAGCTCGCCATCCCCGAGGTGCGCGTGCAGGGCCTCGCGAACGACCTCACCCTGGCCGAGCTGTGCGCGCTGGTCGTGCGCACCGTGGTCGACGCGGCCGTGCGCCAGGGCGGCGACACGCTGCCGCGCGAGCTGCTGGAGGAGCTGCGCGGCCGCGCGGACGGGCTCGAAGCGACCGCCCGTGCGCGGCTCGAGGAGAGCGCCTCGGACCTCCAGCAGAGCCTCGATCAGAAGCTGCAGGAGAGCGCCAGGAAGCTCGGCCCCGAGGCCGAGGCGGCCGCGAAGAAGGCCAGCGAGGCGCTCGGGAATTCGCTCGGCGGCCTGCTCGAGCGCACCAAGAAGAAGGAGTGACTGGCCGGCGCGGTCAGAGTCCGCGCTGCCAGCCCGGCACGAACGGGGCCACCTCGGGCGCGGCCAGCGAGGCCTCGATCGTGGCCAGCAGGCGGGCCTTGTCGCGCGGCAGCGTGCCCTCGAGTGCAAGTGCGTTGCTGGCGTGATTCGAGCGGAAGATCGTGCCCGTGAGCTCGAGGCCGGCGACGAGCTCGTGCAGCTCGCGCGTGGCAGCTAGATCGTCCGCGCGCGTGTACTCGCCGCGCCGCTCCTCGTCGAACAGCGGCGTGCCCGGCACGGGCGTCAGGATCAGGGTCGAGAGGAAGCGCGGCTGGATCGCGTTGACCACCGCGGCCGAGGCGCGCGCGTGCTCGCGCGCGAGCTCCTTCCCGCCCGCGCCCAGCAGGATCATGGTCGAGAGCTGCACGCCCGCCTCGTGCGCCTTGCGCGCCACGCGCACCATCTCGGCCGCATCGACGCCCTTGGCGAGGCGCGTCAGCACCGCGTCGTGGCCGCTCTCGATGCCGAGGTAGTAGAGCGTGAGCCCGAGCTCGCGCAGGTGCGTCATCTCCTCGACGCTGCGCACCTGCAACGACTGCGGCGAGGCATAGCAGGACACGCGCCGGAGGTTCGGGAAGGCCGCGCGCAGGCGCACGAGCAGCGCCTCGAGGAACGAGGCCTTCGCGACCAGGGCATCGCCGTCGGCCAGGAACACCTTGCGCACGTGGGCACCCACCTCTGCGCGCGCGAACTCGATCTCGCCCTCGAGCTCGGCCAGGGGCCGCACGCGGAAGCGCTTCTCGCGGTACATCCCGCAGAAGGTGCACTCGTTGTAGCTGCACCCGAGGGTGGCCTGCAGGATGAGGCTCTCGGCCTCGCTCGGCGGCCGGTACAGCGTGCCTTCGTAGCGGATCACAGGGTCCGATTGTAGGCCCGCCCACGCCCCGCGCCGCACCTGTTACACTGCGGGGCATGCCTACCGTCGACGAAGTCTTCAGCGAGCTCCGCCAGGTCTACGACCCCGAGATCCCGGTCAACATCGTGGACCTCGGCCTGATCTACGACGTGGCGGTCGAGGGCCCGGCCGCGCGCGTCAAGATGACGCTGACCTCGCAGGCCTGCCCCGAGGCCCGCACCATCCCCGAGGTCGCGAAGCGCCGCATCACGGCCATCGAGGGCATCGAGAGCTGCGAGATCGAGATCGTCTGGGAGCCGACCTGGACCCCGCAGCGCATCAGCCCGAACGGCCGGCGCATCCTCGGCCTGCCCGAGGAAGAGCCGGCGCAATAGCCCGCTTCAGGACTGGACCGGTATCGCGCCCGAGGGCGGTGGCGCGTGCGGGTTGGTCTTGAGCTCCTGCTTCCAGGACAGGAGGCGCGCCTTCGACTGCGCCGTCTCGGCCTCGGGGATCTTGTCCATGCGCTGCAGGCACATCGACAGGCTCGTGAAGGCCAGCGGATCCTCGGGCGCGAGCTGGGTCACGCGCTCGAGAGTCGTGAAGGCCTCCTCGAGCTTGCCGTCGTGCATCAACGCCATGCCGAGCGCCTGCAGACAATCGCTCCAGTCCGGCCGCTCGACCAGGGCCTCGCGGTAGGCGGCCGCGGCCTCGGTGTAGGCACGCTTGCCGTACAGACCGAGGCCCTGGCGATAGAGTTCGAGGGCGCGCGCCACGCGGTTACATCACCGCCTTGATGCCGAGCTTCGCGAAGCCCTTGTCGTCGAAGTTCTTGCGGAACATGTCGCGCAGCTTGGCCGCGGCCGCGTCGTAGGCAGCCTTGTCCTTCCAGGTGTTGCGCGGATTCAGGATTTCGGCCGGAACGCCGGGGCAGCTCTTCGGCACCTTCAGGTTGAAGACCGCGTGGGTTTCGGTCTCGACGTGGTCGAGCTTGCCCTCGAGCGCCGCGTTGAGCAGCGCGCGCGTGTGCCCGATCGAGATGCGCTTGCCGGTGCCGTAGGCGCCGCCCGACCAGCCCGTGTTGAGCAGGATGCAGCGCGTCTTGTGCTTCTGCATCTTCTCGGCCAGGAGCTTGGCGTAGACCGGCGGCTTGTGGGCCATGAAAGGCGCGCCGAAGCAGGCCGAGAAGGCCGCCTTGGGCTCGGTCACGCCGACCTCGGTGCCGGCCAGCTTGGCCGTGAAACCCGAGACGAAGTGGTACATGACCTGCTCGGCGTCCAGCAAGGAAACCGGCGGCAGCACGCCGAAGGCGTCGGCCGTCAGGAGCACGATGGTCTCCGGATGCGGACCACGCGCGTTCGGCATCACGTTCGGGTTGGCCGAGAGCGGATAGCTGAAGCGCGTGTTCTCGGTGATCGACTTGTCGGTCAAGTCGAGCTCCTGCGGGTCGCACTCCTCCATCTTCTTGCCCTGGACGGGCGGGACGTTCTCGATGATCGTTCCCGGCTTCGAGAGTGCCGCAGCGATGACCGGCTCGGCCTGCTTGTCGAGGTCGATCAGCTTGGCGTAGCAGCCGTCCTCGAGGTTGCAGAGGCCGTTGTCACTCCAGATCGTCTCGTCGTCGCCGATCAGCCGGCGCTCCGGATCGGCCGAGAGCGTCGTCTTGCCCGTGCCCGAGAGGCCGAACAGCACGGCCCCGTCGCCCTTCATGCCGACGTTGGCCGAGCAGTGCATCGAGAGGCGCCCCTCGAGCGGCAGGAGGTAGTTGCCGACCGTGAAGATGGTCTTCTTCACGACACCGCAGTAATCCGCGCGCCCGGCCACGAGGCAGATCTTGTTCTTCACGTCGATCACGATCGCCGCCTCGGAGCGCGAGCCGTCACGGGCAGGTTCGCACACGAAGGACGGCGCGTTGAGCATCGTCCAGCGCCGCGCCGCCACGTCCTTCACGCCCTTCAGGTCCTTCGGGAACATGTTGTGGGCGAACATGGCATGGGTCGCGAACTCGCCCACGAAGCGGTACGGCAGGGCGAAGTCGGGGTCGGCGCCCACGAAGACGTCCTTGACGTAGAGGCTCGCCTTCTTGGCGTTGAGGTGCGCCACGACGCGCTTCAGGAGCCCCTGGTACTTCTCGGGGTCGTAGGGCTGGACGTCGTCCTTCCACCAGATCACGTCGGCGACCTCGGGCCACTTCACCGCGTAGGTGTCCTTGACGCGCCGCCCCGTGCAGTCGGGGTCGGTGTAGTACACGAGCGGCCCCTTGAGCCCGAGCTTCGTCGGATACGCCTTCTGGGCGTCGCTCGGCCCGTCCTTCTTCACCCGGCCGCGGTCGTTGCGGATCGCCTCCCAGAAGAGCTCGTCCTTCGAGAGGTTGTACTTGTAGGTGACCGAGTCGAGCCCGAGGAGCGTCTGGAGTTCGGCCTTGAAATCGGTCTGGGGAACTTGGGTGGTCGGATTCATGGGTGTCGGGAGGCCCGCTGCAGGAGCGGGCCTGGTTTCGAGGCCGCCTAGGCTAGCGCCTCGCCCGCCAAACCGAAGGGGCTGGCCGTAAAGGGCCGGGGCGGTTCGGGCCGAAGAAAGGTCCCACAAGGGGAAGGCGGCCGTCGAGCGCGATCCGGGCGGGGGTGTACCCCCCACCTGCCGAGCGCGGAAGGCGGCCGTCGGACCCGGATCCATCGGGGCTTGGCCGCCAGGCAACGCGCCCTTGATGGGTCCGACCGAAGAAGGACAGAAACGAAGATGAAGACCCAGAACCAATACGTGTGCCCGCGCTGCGACCACCTGCTCGTCCCGGTCCACGCCGTCGAAGGCATGAAGCGCAAGGTGATCGCCCTGACCTGCCCGGAACCCTACTGCGACCACGTCCAGTGCCTGCCGCGCGAGCTCCTCGCGGAGTTCGAGGAAGAGGAGGAGCCGCTCCTCCGCCGCGCGAACTGACGCTTCAGCGTCGCGTCCGGTACCAGTCGAGGGTCGTGCGCAACCCCTCGCCCAGGGCAACCCTGGGTTCGAAGCCCAGCTCGCGCCGGGCCCGCTCGATCGACGCCCGGCTGTGGGGCACATCTCCCTCCCGGGCGGGGGCGAAGCGCGGCTCGGGATCCCGTCCCGCCAGACCGGCCAGAGTCCGGTAGAGCTCCAGCACCGACACGCTGACCCCCGTGCCCACGTTGTAGAGCCCGGCTCCGCTGGCGCGCTCCATGGCGAGCAGGTTGGCCGCCACCACGTCCCGCACGAACACGAAGTCGCGCGTCTGACCGCCGTCGCCGAAGACCGTGGGCACACGCCCGTCGAGCACCGCCTTCGCGAACAGCGCGATCACCCCGGAATAGGGGCTGTCGTCCGCCTGGCGCGGCCCGTAGACGTTGAAGTAGCGCAGGGCCACCGTGGCGAAGCCGAAGCAGCGCGACCAGGTGGCGAGCAGGGCCTCGCCGGCCAGCTTGCCGGAGGCATAGGGCGAAAGCGGCCGGGGCGGCAGGTCCTCGACCTTGGGCAAGGTCGGGTCGTCCCCGTAGGCGGCCGAGGAGGCGGCGAACACGACCCTCCGAACGTCCGCCGCGCGGGCCGCCTCGAGCACCGCCAGGGTGCCCATGACGTTCGTGCGGTAGCTACCGAGCGGGTCCTTCACCGAGGCCGGTACCGACACCTGGGCCGCCTCGTGGAACACGCCGCGGGCGCCCTGCAGGGCCGGCGCGAGCACGCCCCGGTCCCCGACATCGCCCGCGAAGAGCTCGACCGGCGCTCCGCTCCCCGGCGAACCGAGCCCGAGGGCCTCCAGATTCGCGCGCCGCCCGGAGGAAAGGTCGTCCACCACCCGCACCCGGTCCCCACGCCCGACCAGGGCCTCGACGAGGTGCGACCCGATGAACCCGGCCCCGCCCGTGACGACGTACGTTTCCACGCTCCGGACTCTATTCCCCTGCCAGGCGAGCGACAACCGCCGCGCGAGGGTCCCCCGGAAACGACATCACGAACCCCGCAGGCAGGTTCGTGATGGCGGTCCAGAGTCTCTATCCGGTCCGACTGTCCGTCGGTGCGCGTTCGAGCCGGGGAAACCGGCCGGCCGAACGCCGCGCGCGAGAATCACCCGCGCTCTCCCCGACGCATCCTCCTGAAACGACATCACGAACCCCTGCGAGCGAGTTCGTGATGTCCGTCCCAGAGTCCCTTGAGTTGTCACCGACTGTCCCCGGTCGGCACCGTCCTCAGCCGCGAAGGCCGGCGGCCCGAACGCGCCAGCGGCGCGAAATCGAGCGGGGCACGCGACCGTGCTGCCCGGAAACGACATCACGAACCCCTGCGAGCGAGTTCGTGATGCCGGTCCCAGAGTCCCTTGAGTTGTCACCGACTGTCCCGGTCGGCACCGGTTCCAGCCGGGCGGTCCCGGGAAACGAACGGGGACGCCGCGAAAATCCGCGCGGCTACGTGCGCCCGAAGATGCCCGTGCGCTCGGTCTTGCGCAGCTCGGCCTCGTCCTGCCAGAGGATCTCGGCCGTGTCGATGTTCACGCACTTCAGGACGAACTGGTAGTAGACGTCCTGCTTGCGCGTGCCGCCCGACTCGAGCGAGCTGCCCTTGGACTTCTCGATCGAGCGCAAGGTTCCGTAGAGGATCACGTCGGCGCCGTACTGCTTGCCGAAGGAGCGCATCATGTCCTCGCGCACGCGCCCGGTCTCCTGCTGGAAGCGCACCTGCTCCTCGACCTCCTTCTGGCCGGCCTTGTCGGCCACGAAGCGGAACTTGCCGGACTTCAGCAGCGCCGTCTGGATCTTGTCCGAGATCCCGCCCGTGTCGATGTGCTCGGCGGTGCGGTTCTCGATGCTGCCGAAGTAGACGATGACGCGCTTGTCGTCGCCCTTGCCGGAGTTGTCGAGGTAGTTGAGCCCCTGGTTCTGGATCAGCGACTCGACCATCTCGGCCGAGAGCGTCTGCAGGTCGGTCGAGCCGTAGTCGATGTTGAGCGTCTCCTGACGGCCCGGATCGTCGTAGCGGATCGAGCTGCAGCCGGCGGAGAGGAGGAGCGCGAAGGCGAGGAGCTTGCGAGACATGGTTCGGATGCGTTCGGGGTGGTGGTGGTTGTACGGGTTCAGCGGATCGGCGAGGGCCGGCGGATCTGGAGCTGGAAGCTCGTCGCCTCGGGCACGGGCGCGATGTCCTGGATCGACTCGAAGCCCTTGCCGGCGACCATCGTCGGCCGCCAGTGGGGATTCGTGTCGACGTTGAAGCCGCTGGCGTCCTTCCAGGCGATCGACCACTCGATCGGGAGGTCCGCGCCGGTCGTGTTCTTGAGGTCGAACTGCACGCGCAGGCGCCCATCGCGGCGCTCGGTCTTGATGTCCATCAGCACGAACTTCTGCGCGAGATCGGGATCGCCCAGGTACTCCTGCTGCTTGCCGGCCTGGTTGCCGACGTAGGTGTTGGTGGGCGTGCCGCGCGGCGGCGCGGTGCAGGCGGCGAGGAGCACGCCGAGCGTCGCCAGGTGGAGCTGCGTGGAGCGGGCAAGAGTCAGGATCTTCATGGCGTCGTCGAGGGCTGGGCCACCGCGGATGCGGCGGCGGTCGGATCGACGGGTTTCCCGCCGATCGCGTGGGCGTACACGGACGTTCCGAGCGAGCGCGCGATCACGACCAGCGTCTCGCCGGGTTCGAGTTCGAAGGTGCCGAGCGGGACACTCGCCCCGCCCACCGCATCGAGCGTGAAGGTGCGCACGCCGGGCGGCACGAACAGGCGGCAGGCCTGCCAGGAATCGGGCAGCGTGAGCCAGGCGCGTGTGTCGGCGCGCTCGGTCAGGATCGAGAACAGGTCCCCGGCGATGCGCCCGGCGAGGTCGTACTCGTCCTCGAGTTTCTTCGTGAGCTCGCGCTTCAGGACGCCGCGCGCGATCGACTTCGCGGCCATCCAGCCCAGGCGATCCTCGAGGTTCTCGGTCGCGATGCGGGTCACGTTCTCGACCACATCGGTGCGCACCGACGCGCCGCTCGTGACGTCGCGCAGGCTCAGGGCCGTGACCGCCTGCGGGCGCTCGGCGTAGCCCGGCACCGCCATCTGGAACACGCCATCGGGCAGCGGCAGGGTCAGGACCGACTCGACCTTGTAGGGGCCGAGCCCGACCCCGGCCAGGACGACCACGCTGGCGGCGCCTTCCGGACGCGGCACGTCGGGCCCGTACTGTTCCTCGAGCGCGGGCAAGAGGTCGTCGCGTCCGAGGTCCTTCGCGAGGCGCACGAGCGCGCGCCCGGCCAGGGCCGTCCCGACGCCCTTCTCCACCATGCGCTCGTAGTCGATGCGCGCGTCGTCGCGCTCGCCGAGCAGCTCGTAGGTCACGGCCGAGACGAGGTGCCCGAAGCCGCCGGCCTCGTACTTCGTCTCGTACAGCGTCTCCTCGGCCTCGAGCAGCTGGTTCGCGAGCCGCGCCTCGACGTAGACGTCGTCGACCTTGCCGAGCGCGAGGTAGGCGAGCGCGAGCCCGCAGTGCAGGTACACGCGCTCGAAGCCCTCGCCCTGATAGGCGCGCGCACTGTCGTTGATGGCCCACGAGGCGAGCGTCTCGCCGAGGCGCTCGGGCCCCGCCAGCGCGCGCCCCTCGATCTCCTCCACCTCGGCGGCGGCGCGGTGGTAGTGCTCGAGCGCGGCCGGCCAGTCCCCCGCCGTGAGGGCCACGGTGCCGGCCTCGGCGCCCGCCAGGAACACCGAGCTTGTGGTATCCGGGTCGGCATAGGCCTCCTGTGCGGCCGCGAACTGTCCACTCTGGAAGTCACGCAGCGGCTTCGACGTGCGCTCGGTGTACGTCGCACAGGCCGCGAGACCGGTGAGCGCGAGCGCAGGGAGCACGTGGAAGAAGGGGTGGCGGGCCGACACGCGGCGAGAATCCTAGGGAAAAGCGGGTCCCGGAACCTCCTTCCGGAACGATCGAGCGCGCTCCCCAGGCAACTCCCGGACCAGTCCGAAGCCGTTACACTGCGCGGATGACCCGCGCCGACCGGATCGTCGCCCGCACCCCCCGCACGGTGGCGGCCCAGGGCGACGACACGCCCATGATGGAGCAGTACCGCCGCGCCAAGAAGGAGGCGCCGGACGCCCTGCTCTTCTTCCGCATGGGCGACTTCTACGAGCTGTTCCACGAGGACGCCGTCACGGCCTCGCGCGAGCTCGGGCTGACGCTCACGTCGCGCGCCAAGGGCTCCCCCGCCCCGATCCCGATGGCCGGCGTGCCCGTGCGCGCGGCCGACGGGTACCTGGTGCGCCTGGTCAAGAAGGGCTTCAAGGTCGCGATCTGCGAGCAGCTGCAGGACCCGAAGCTCGCCAAGGGCATCGTCGAGCGCGGGATCGTGCGCATCGTGACCCCCGGCACGCTGACCGAGGAGAACGCCCTCGACGCGCGCGCCAACAACTACCTCGCCAGCCTCGTGCTCGTACGCGAGCGCGCCGGCCTGGCCTGGGTCGACCTCTCGACCGGCCGCCTGCAGGGCTGCGAGCTCGCGCGCGAGCGCGTGCTCGACGAGCTGGCGCGCGTGGCACCGGCCGAGCTGCTGGTCGCACCCGAGACACTGGAGGCGCACCCGAGCTGGAAGACCGAGCTCGAGGAACACCTGCGCGTGACCCTGACGCGTCGCGAGGCCTGGCGCTTCGACGGCGAGACGGCGCTGCGCGCGCTGACGCGTCACTTCCGCGTCAAGAATCTGGCCGGCTTCGGGGTCGAGGACGAGGCCCTGCTGGTGCCCGCCGCCGGCGCGCTGCTCGAGTACCTGGCCGAGACCCAGCGCGCAGCCTGCGAGCACGTGCTGCGCCTCGAGCCGGTGCTGCCCGATTCCTACCTCCTGCTCGACCGCGCCACGCGCGCCTCGCTCGAGCTGGTCGAGACCCAGCGCGAGCACCGCCGCGAGGGCAGCCTGCTCGAGGTGCTCGACCAGACCCTGACGCCGATGGGCTCGCGCCTGATGCGCGAGTGGGTGCTGCACCCGCTGCGCGACGCGGCCGCGATCCGCACGCGCCAGGGCGGCGTGGGCGAGCTGGTCGGCGCACCCTTCCTGCGCGAAGAGCTGCGCGAGGCGCTCGAGAACGTGCACGACGTCGAGCGCCTGGCCGCGCGCATCTCGACCGGGCGCGCCAACGGGCGTGACCTCGTCGGACTGGCCCAGTCGCTCGCGGCGGTGCCGCTCGCGCGCACGCGGCTCGAGGGTTGCCACTCCGCGGCCCTCGCGACCCTGTGCGCCGCGCTCGACCCGCTCACGGACGTGACCGAGCGCATCCGCGCGACGCTCGTGGACGAGCCGCCGCTGACCCTCAAGGAAGGCGGCCTGGTGCGCCGCGGGTTCTCGCCCGAGCTGGACGAGCTGTCCCAGATCGCCGGCGACGCGAAGTCGTGGATGGCGCGCTTCCAGGCCGAGGAAAGCGTGCGCAGCGGCATCCCGGGCCTCAAGATCGGCTTCAACTCGGTCTTCGGCTACTACATCGAGATCCCGCGCGGCCAGGTCGAGCGCGTGCCGGCGAGCTACGTGCGCCGCCAGACGGTCAAGGGCGCCGAGCGCTACATCACCGACGAGCTCAAGTCCTTCGAGGACAAGGTCCTGAACTCCGAGTCGCTCTCGGTCGAGCGCGAGTACGAGATCTTCCAGGAGCTGCGCGCGGCCGTCGCGCTCGAGCTCCCGCGCGTGCTCGCCACCGCGCGCGCGCTGGCCGAGCTCGACGCGCTGGCCGCGCTGGCCCACGTGGCCGCGGCCAACCGCTACGTCGCGCCCGAGGTGCACGAGGGTGGCGAGCTCGTGATCGTCGACGGCCGACACCCGGTGATCGAGCGCTCGCCCGCCTGCGAGAGCTTCGTCCCGAACGACGCCCACCTCGACCAGGAGAAGCGCCGCCTGACGATCCTGACCGGCCCCAACATGGCCGGTAAGTCGACCTACATCCGCCAGGTCGCACTGATCGTCCTGCTGGCGCAGATCGGCTCGTTCGTGCCGGCCACCGAGGCGCGCGTCGGCGTCGTCGACCGCATCTTCACGCGCGTCGGCGCGGGCGACGACATCAGCCGCGGCGAGTCGACCTTCATGGTCGAGATGGTCGAGATCGCGAACATCCTGAACAACGCGACGGCGCGCTCGCTGGTGATCCTCGACGAGGTCGGGCGCGGCACCTCGACCTTCGACGGCCTGGCGCTGGCCTGGGCCATCGCCGAGCACCTGCACGAGCGTCTGCGCTGCCGCGCGCTGTTCGCCACCCACTACCACCAGCTCACCGACCTCGCCGCACGTCTCGAGGGCGTCGTCAACCGCAACGTGGCCGTGCGCGAGTGGGGCGACGAGATCGTGTTCCTGCACAAGATCGTCGAGGGCGGCACCGACCGTTCCTACGGGATCCACGTGGCACGCCTGGCCGGCGTGCCGGCCGAGGTCCTGGGGCGCGCGCGTGCGATCCTCATCGACCTCGAGCGCGACGAGGAGGGTCTCGCCACGCGCATCCTGGCGGGCGCGCCGGGCGCGGCCCCGAAGGCAGCAGCACCGGTCCAGCTCGCGCTGTTCGCGGCGCACAGCGCGGTCGAGGACGAGCTCGCCGCGCTCGACCTCGACCGGCTCGCGCCGCTCGATGCGCTGCTGAAGCTGCGCGAGCTGCAGCAGCGCGTGCGCTGAGCGCGGCGGATCAGACGCGGCGCTCGAAGACGATCAGGTAGATCGAGTAGCCGTGCTGCTCGACGCGCACTTCCTCGAACTCGGCCCGCAGGCTGCGCAGGATCGCCACGCCATCGGGGATGCTGCGCCCGAGGAAGAACACGCGCTGGAAGCGCGCGAGGTCGGTGCCGACCGGGAAGGCGAAGTCGTCGGTGTAGGGAATCGTGACAGGCTGCACCTCGCCCGGAAGGCGCAGGCGTGGCGCGTAGTAGTTCCAGGCGCCCGAGTGCGGGAACAGCCGCGGCTGCCAGTCCGGGGCCACGATCCCGTCGCCCTCGCGCGCGAGCGCGAGCACCGCGCGCACGGCCGAGCGGTTGTCCTCGCGCCCGGGATCGCGCACGTTCAGCACGCACAGCGCGCAGGCCGCCACGGCCGCGAGGACGCCGCCCGCGCGGCGCAGCGAGGCGAGCGCTCCGTCCTGGAACGCTCCGCGCGCACCGAGCAACGCGAGCGGCACGCCCGCGCCGGCGATGTAGCGCCACTCGAAGCCGGCGCGCGGCACGAGCGCCGCCACGAGCGCGCTCCAGGCCGGGATCAGGAAGCCGGCCAGCGCCAGCAGCAGCCAGGCGGGCGCTCCCGGCGCGCCGCGCTCGCGCGTCAGCAGACGTGCGACGGCCAGCGCGGTCAGGCCCAGGAACACGGCCGCGGCCAGCGCGAACACCAGCCGCCCGTACTCCCCGCCCAGGCGCAGGTTGAGGTAGACCATGTGGACCAGCCCCTCGACCAGGATCCAGGGCGAGGTGGCGGCGCCCCCCGGGGCGAGCCCGTGCGCGAGCTGCACGCGGAAGCCCCACGCGTACCAGGGCAGACACAGCAGGGCCGCGAGCGCCAGGGCGCGGAACAGCGTGCGCGTGCCGCGGCCCCGCACGTGGAAGCGCGCCAGCGTGAGCGCGGCCGGCACGAGCACCACCAGGACGTGCACGAAGTGGTAGTGCGTGTGCAGCCCGACCACGCTCCACAGCGTGAGCCGCCCGGCGCCGCCCTCGTCCTCCAGCACGTCGAGCGCGGCGTCGAGCCAGCCGGCCACCGCCAGCGTCAGCAGCGAGTACATGCGCAGGTCGGCGCTGAGCTCGAGGTTCAGCGACGAGCCTGCCACGAAGAGCGTCGCGACCACGCGCGCTGCGCGCGAGGGCAGGCGCCGGCCGATGCGCCAGACGAGGGGCACGGTGGCGACACCACACAGGAGTGCCGGCAGGCGCAGCACGAACTCGTGCTCGCCGAACAGGGCCCGCATCCCGTGCAGCAGCAGGAAGAAGAGCGGTGGATGGTTGTCCTGCCGCAGGACCGCGAAGAACTCCGCCAGGCTCGCCGCGCGCGCGTGGTGCAGGCTGTGGAAGTCGTCGAGGTGCAGGCTCGCCGTCCAGGCGTTCGCCACCCTCAGGGCGAGCGCCAGCAGCAGGAGCGCCAGCAGGATCCCCGTGTCGCGCCGGTCGCGCATCTCCGTCAGCTTGACCTCGCGCGGCGCGCGATCAAGCACGGGCAACGGATCGGGCACCGGCTCCCTCTACAGGGCCGAGCGCTGCAGGTCGACGCGCAGGGCGATCAGCTTGCGGCGCGAGGACCGCGGGCGCGGGAAGGCAGCCAGGTGAGTCGCGTACTTCGCGGCCACGACCCGCCAGTGGCATTCCTCGCTCACGAAGCGACGCACGCCGGTCTCGAGGCGCGCACGGCGCCCGGCATCGTCGCGCAGCGCCACGAACTCGCGCGCCAGGCTCGCGACCTCGTCGGTACCGAGCGGAACGCGCACGACGCAGTCGGAGGGCAGCTCCTGCTGTTCGGCAGCGTCGCTGGCGATCACGGCGCGGCCCATCGAGAAGGCCTGGAAGATGCCGCCCGAGGTGCCGCCGGTGGTCGGCCCTCGCAGGTTGATGGCGAGGTCCGCGGCGTGCAGCCAGTCCCAGGCGGCGACCTCGCTCAGGTAGCCGGTGAACTGGACCGCGTCGGACAGGCCGAGGTGCGCGGCGAGGCGCTCCGGGTCGAAATCGCCCGAGTGCATCGAGCCCGCCAGGATCAGGCGGATGTCGGGACGCTCGCGCCGGGCCAGGGCCAGGGCCTCGAGCACCTTGTCGATGCGCTTGTGGGGCTGGACCCCGCCGAAGCTCACGATCAGGCACGCATCGATCCACTCCGCGGGCAGCCCCAGGGCCCGGCGCGTCTCGCGCCGGTCGCCCGCGCGCCAGCGGTCGAGCGAGCCGTGGTGCACCAGTCCGATCGGCGTGCTGGCGTTGCGCTCGCGCAGGATGCGCTCGGCCACGTAGCGGCTATGACACAGGAAGGCGTCGCCGAAGCGCACGACCGAGCGGTTGAGCGGCAGAGCGAAACGGTCGCGCGTCAGGTTGACGGGCGTGAGCGGCACGGCCACAGGGCCAGCGAGATCGAGCGCGTGCTCGCCCCGGGCGTCGCTCCAGGCAATGCGCGTGAAGGCACAGCCGAGCCGGCGCGCGTCGCCGTGCCGGCGCTGGGCGCGCGTCACGCGCACGCCCTCGACCTCCAGCACGAACTCGGGTCGGTCGAGGCCGGGTAGCTCGAGGTCGAGCGTCGCACCGCGGCTCTCGGCCAGGACACGTCCGCCCTGGCGCACGCGCAGGCAGCGCTGCGCATCCAGGTGGAACTCGAAGCGCACGCGCCGCACGCCCTCGGCCGGCAGGCGCAGTCCGCCGAAGTCGGCCATCCAGCGTGCGCCCGGCTCGGACGCGTGCCAGCCGAAGAGCAGTGCGCCGGGCAGCTCGCGCGTCGTCAGCAACGCGTTCGGCAGCGAGCGCTCGCGGCGCCGCTCGAGCCAGTTGCGCAGGTAGACGTGCGCCTGCGACAGCCCGCCCTCGCGCAGCGCGAGCGCATGGCCGCGCGCGCCGCCGCGCACGAGCCCGGGGAAGGCGGCCAGGGCCAGATCGAACAGCACCCAGTCGTGCTGCATCACCGTGCCGCCCAGGGCGCGCAGCATGCGCGGCATGAAGGCGTGCGCCTGCTCGTTGCCGAGCTGGTAGAGGATCTGGTCGAACTCCTTCGGGTGGAGCTCGGACACGGGCCGCGCGCGCTCGCCGTTCCAGGCGGCCTCGTCGTGTCCGCGCTCGACGAAGTACTGCACGTCGCAGTGCTCGCGCAGGAACGGCACGAGGTGCCGCGTGTAGTCGCCGATCCCCGAACGCACCGAGGGCGGCGTCGTGACCAGCGCGACCTTCACGCGGTCAGGATCTCGACCCCGTCGGGCCCGAGGTAGAGGGAATGCTCGGTCTGGGCGACCATGACCCCCTCCTCTTCGACCAGCGGCGGGTAGCGCATGAGCGAGCCCTGCTTGGTCAGCTTCGAGAGGGTGTCCTCGACGGCGTTCGTGTCCAGATCCCGGAAATAGCGTCGGGCGATCGGCAACCCTCGCCAGGCCTCGATGGCCTTCAGGACGTCGCGATCCAGCCCCTTCGCCTTCCTCGGCGGGGCCACCATCATGAAAACCTCGGCCCGGCCGCGCTCCTTGATGTAGCCGCGCCCGTTGCAGGCGAAGGGCTCGATCGCGAAGACCATCCCGGCGGCCAGCGCGCTGCCGCCGTTCTCGCCGTAGTTCGGGATCTGGGGCGGGGTGTGGACCTTCCAGCGCCCGACGCCGTGGCCCGTCAGGTTGCGCACCGGCTGGAAGCCGGCGGCCATGATCGTGCGCTCGATGGCCGCGCCGACCTTGCCGACGCGCACGCCGATGCCGACCGTGGCGATCGCGGCCGCGAGCGCGTCGGAGGAGGCCTTGATCAGCGGCTTCCAGCGCCCGTCACGCGAGAGGTCCACGCTGGTCGCCGTGTCGGCCACGTAGCCATCGACGTGCACGCCGATGTCGACCTTGACGCAGTCGCCTTCCTCGTAGACGAGCTCGTCCTGGATGCCGCTGCAGTAGTGCGCCGCGACCGAGTTGCGACTCGATTGCGCGGGGAAGCCCGGCTCGGCGCCGCGTTCCCGGATCAGGGCTTCGACGCCCTCGAGCACGTCGCGCACGCGCACACCGGGCTGGATGCGCGCGGCCGCCCATTCGCGGCATTCCTTGGCGATCTTCCCGGCACGGCGGTGGCAATCGAGAGCGTGGGCATCCATCCGCGGCATTCTACGCCCTGCGCCGGACATCCGGAGGTCCACGGAGCGCCGCGTGGAAATCCGACATCGTGCGGCGTCGGACGGAGGCCCGCTGCGCGGCGGCGCGAGACCCGCGAAGGGCCTTGGGTCGCGGCGGATCCCTGCCGATAGGCGCGGGCGATGTCGCCCCGCTGGCTCCTCCTCGCGCCGCTCCTGGCGGGTGCGTGCCGCACCGTCGAGACGCGTGCGCTCGAGCGGCCGCCGATCGCCGAGGTGCGCCTCGGCACGCGCGCGCGCAGCTGGGACGTGTACCAGGCCGGCGAGTGCGTCGGACGCGTGGTGCTGTTCCAGGAGCAGGGCGCGATCCGCGACTCGGTGTACGTGGTGCGCAACCCCTGGCACCAGGACCTCGGTCTGATCGACGGACTCGGGCGTGCCTACCGCTACCTGCCGCACCACAAGGAGCCGGCCTGGGTCGGCTCGGGCACGATCGCGCTCGGAGTCGAGCGCATCCTCGGACGCGAAGAGCCCTGCCTCCTGGTCGAGACCGAACTCGTCCCGCTGGGCGGCCCGGACGCGCCCGCGCTCGCCGCCGAGCCCGTTCCCGAGGCCGCCGAGAGTGCTCCCACCCCCGCCTCCAGCCCCGCCCTCCCGGACGGGGGTTTACCTCAATCCCCGCCCGCGCCCCGCTCGAAAGACCAGGAGCCCCCGCCGGGGCTTCACCCGAATCCCTCCCCATGATCAAGCTCCAGGCCGGCGAGTACCTCGGTTCCTACCGCGTGCAGAAGTTCCTCGGCCGCGGTGGCTTCGCCTACGTCTACCTGGCCGAGGACGGCGAAGGACGCAAGGTCGCGCTGAAGATCGGCGACGTGGCCGGCGGCGGGCGCTACGTGACGCGCTTCGTCGAGATCACCGACGAGCGCTCGCAGGAGTGGATCAGCCCGGACGAGACCCCGGGCGAGGCGGTCTTCTTCCGTCCCGACGGCGTGCGCATCGACTTCCTCGACATGCACGAGATCGACTCGCTCATCAAGAGCGAGGCCGAGCTGCTCGGCTCGGTCAAGCACCCGAACATCGTGCGCGTGCGCGACCAGTTCGAGGTCGACGGTCGACCGGTGGTCGTGATGGAGTACGTCCGCGGCAAGACGCTGCGCGAGAAGATCCGCGCGCTCGAAGGCATCCGCCTCAACTGGTTCCTGGCGATCGCGCGCGCTCTGCAGGACCTGAACGCGTCCGGCACGCTGGCCTACCACGGCGACCTGAAGCCCGAGAACATCCTCGTGAAGCCCTCGGGCTCGGTCGTCCTGATCGACCCGGCCCTGCGCACGAGCAAGGAGACGCTGATCTCCACCACGCCGCACTACAACCCGCTCTTGCTGCGCAACAACAAGGCGGACGTGATGGGCATGGGCGTGATGCTGTACGAGATCCTGACCGGCACGCTGCCCTTCGACGACGCGCCCTGGCAGTACGCCGGACGCGAGCAGGGCGGCGAGGTCGAGCGCCTGTCGCTCAGCTACTTCCTCTCCTACCCGCCGCCGCGCACGCTCAACCCGAACACGCCCGAGGCGCTCGAGAAGATCACCTACCGCTGCCTGACGGTGATGGACTACGGGCTGAAGGAGCTGGAAGCCGACCTGGTCGACTTCCTGCGCAAGGAATAGGGAGCGTCAGCGCCGGGGCGGCTGCTGACGGCCCTTCGCGAGACGCATCTCGGCCAGGTGGTCGGCCGCCTTCTGCGTGTTGATGTCGTTCGAGCGTGAGAGCTCGAAGACCTTCTTCAGGGCCCCGTAGATGCCGTCGATCTTGGCCAGCGCGTCCTGCTCGACGTAGCCGCCGGGCACGAGCTCCATGCCGACGTTGATGATGCCGCCCGCGTTGATCACGTAGTCGGGCGCGTACAGGATGCCGCGCGCGCGCAGCAGGTCACCGTGGTGCGGCTCGCGCAGCTGGTTGTTGGCGCAGCCGGCGATGGCCTTGCAGGCGAGCTTCGGGATCGTCTCGTCGTTGAGCGTCGCGCCGCGTGCGCAGGGCGCGTAGATGTCGCACGCGACCGACTCGTGCCCGGCGTCGGGTACGGCCTGGAAGCCGTGCTTCTGCTGCAGCTCCTTCACGCGCGC
>Ga0172376_10000484_pt1 | contig 51491 bp, 56 predicted proteins | sample Lak35m_FD_121114 | JGI IMG/M metagenome (GOLD analysis project Ga0172376, IMG submission 121114) | Freshwater microbial communities from Kabuno Bay, South-Kivu, Congo - kab_092012_35m | ecosystem: Environmental > Aquatic > Freshwater > Lake | place: Democratic Republic of the Congo: South-Kivu...
ATAGACGTGCTTCATGACCTTCTTAATCAAAAAGAATTTAGCAAGGTGCTTATTTTTGGACGCACCAAACATGGTGTAGAAAAGCTTTCAGGTATGCTTGTGCAAAAAGGCTTTAAGGCGGATTCTATCCACGGAGATAAAAATCACGCTCGACGACAAAGAGCTTTGACCCAATTTAAAAATAATCAGGTGCAAGTGCTTGTGGCTACAGATGTGGCCGCGCGAGGACTCGATATTGCTGATGTGACTCATGTGATCAACTATGATATTCCTGCCACCTATGACGACTATGTGCATCGAATAGGTCGTACTGGTCGTGGCAATAAAAAGGGGAAAGCGCTGACATTTGTGGAGTAGAGGGTGGAAGAGTAGAAATTCGAATCCAGATTTAAGAATCAAGAAAAAATCCACGAGTCAACAAAAAATCGCCTGAGGCGATTTTTTGTTGACTATGAGTTTTGTTTTGATTCTTAAATCTGAATTCTGACTTCCACTCGAAATTTTGCAAAGTATTTTGTCGGGTGTATACTGTGTATTATTAATAACTTTTAGTATACATTTATGTCTTCAAAAACAGTCGCAGTGGCGGTAGTTGTGGTACTTGTTTTGCTCGGATTTTATTTTTACTCAGGTAGTCAGATGAAGTCTGGGTCACCAACCACGGTTGTGGAACAATCCACTACAGTAGAACAAACAAATACTTCTGTTGTAAAAACACCGGAGAAAAATAGCTCAACCGATGAGATTGTCGATTATCTCGTAGACGGACTTTCATCAGATGAAAAAACTACCTCAAAAGCTACGATCGACGGCACATCTGTGCCTTCACAGGCTGATGCTGGCGCTAGTCTTAACACTAACTTTTAACTATCCATGAACACATTACTTTCAACACTTATTATCGCGGGACTTATCGCTCCATCACTCGCATTTGCTGAGACGGGGGTTAGGCCGACTGTGCGTCCTATACAGACAGAAAAAAGAGAAATGATGAAGGAAAACAGAATGGATGATAGAGCTGAAAAGCGGATGATGGCATCGAGCACTCGACAGGACATGTTTTGTGCTCAGATAGACAAGATTTTTGGTGGTCTTGACACACGAGGATTAAAGATGGAAGAAAAAAGAGAAGAGAAGGGTGTCAAGCGTGTGGAGAAGAGAGATGAAATGCGTGAGAAAGTAGACATGAAACGAGACGAAAATGAGGCAAAGAGAAAAGCACAGCTCGCAGAGCTTTTGGCTCGTGCAACAACCGACGCTCAGAAGCAAGCCATTGCCACATTTACTACAACTATGAATACAGCGATGGCGACGCGAGACGCGGCGGTAGATGCTATTTTGAAGACGCATCGAGATGCGGTAGACGCGGTAGTGTCTTCTCGAAAAACTTCTGTAGAAAATGCGATGGCGACAATGCGAACTTCAGTAGAAACCGCAAAGACCGCTGCTAAAGCTTCATGTGCTTCTGGTGTCGCTCCTGAAACCATTAAAACCACTCTTCGGACTGCGGTAAAATTAGCACAAGACACCTTCAAGACCACTGTACAGGCTCTAGAAAAAGTAAAGGATATTTCAAAGACTGAAAAAGAAGACCGAAAAGCCGAGATTGAAAAGGCGCATGAGGCATTCAAAGCTACTGTTGAACAAGCTCGAAAGGATTTGAAGGCTGCGCTCAAGCCGGTGGCGGTAACTGCTTCGACTACTACAGCAACTCAGTAGTTGTTTAGAAAGAAGTGTGTAGAGAGGGTAAAAATAATTTAAAGGCTCAACGGCAACCGTTGAGCCTTTTGTCGTCCCCAAAAGACGACTTTTTATTTTCTTGACTCATTTTATGTAAATAGAGATACTGTATCCTGTTATGTCTCACTACTTAGAGATTAAAACAGAATTGGAAAAATTGGGGAGCAAAAAGAAAGCGGAAAATTCGGCGCGGTTTTTTAAAACAGGGCCAGGACAGTATGGGGAAGGAGATATTTTTCTGGGGGTCACGGTGCCGGAACAAAGGAAAATCGCAGAGCGATTTTCCGCTGTTCCTTTTGTTGTACTTCGGCACCTTTTGGATAGTAAAATCCATGAGGAACGACTCACCGCGCTTTTGATCCTAGTCGGACAAATGGAAATGGCAGTAAAAATAGCCGATAAGAAAAGGCAAAAAGAGATTTTTGATTTTTACTTACAAAACCTCGATCGAGTAAATAATTGGGATCTGGTGGATAGCTCAGCAAAATATATTGTTGGTGTATATGTGTTTGATAAAAATCGTGTAGTTTTAAAAAAACTGGTGAAGTCAGAAAATCTCTGGCACCGACGAGTTTCAATTATTGCGACGCATCATTTTATTCAAAAAGGGGAGTATGCAGATTCATTCGACCTTGCACAGATCCTTTTTCCAGATAAGCATGATCTCACTCACAAAGCCGTCGGCTGGACTCTCCGAGAAGTATATAAAAAAGATGCTAGAATAGTAGAAAACTTTTTAGAAAAACATATCAAAATCATACCTCGCACCACACTCAGATATGCGATCGAACGAATGTCTGAAAAAAAGCGTATAAAATTCTTAACACTTTAAAGCACATGTCTTTTAAGTCCAAAAAAGTTATTGTAAAAGATCGTATGCAACAAGGGTATGAATATCTACTCACTGAGCCTATCGGTACCAATTTCCACCCTGATTTTAAACCAGCACTCACCCCAAAAGAAATGCTTGAGCTTGGGGTGTTTGGTGGTAAATACATGACAGATTGTCAAAAAGAGTTTCCTCAAGAATGGTTTTTAAACGCCAAACTTTCACCAGAAAAATCAGATCCCACAGTAAACTACTTTGGAGTATTTGCCAGTCAGCCATTATCTGTATGGAAAGAAAAAGGGTGGATATATGATGAGGATCCTCGAGGATGGTTTCAATGGTATTGTCGGTATTATATGGGACGAAGGGTACCAGATGAGGATATTCGCCAGATCAAGCGTTGGAAAGCAATGCGAAGACACGTGTCTCAGATTATCGCTCGGTGTCGTCCAAAAGACATGTCGTGCCATATCAAACAGCGACAAGCGCTACTCCATTGGGCATATGATTCTCGAAAGATCTAGATGGATAAATGATATTAAATAAAAACCTCGAAATCTATCGAGGGGCGCTATTTTGAGTGATATGCTCACCAGTTAGTTTACTAGGAAGCTTGGCAACGGTGATACGGAATCCCGAGTAGACTGGTTTACCGGGTAGCCAATTGAGCGTCAAGCGAACATGTTTTATGGTGCATGTTACTGGATCGTTTTTCTCGATCATTGGAAGCGCGTCAATGAAGATCGCAGGTAGATCTACACGTTCTACCGCATTGTCTTGAGTCGCAATAATTCCCAGATTTTTCTCTGAGGCGACGACACTCCCGTTTCCAGAGAACACCGTCTCCGCAGACATTCTTCCCGTAAAAGGCACCACAGGAACCCGCGTGATCGGTCCTGTGTGTCGAGCGATTCTCACATGCAGACAGTTCTGACCTCTTCCGGGCCGGTCTCCATCGAGAATGAAGAGATTGCCAAAAAACACTTCCACCGGGGTTCCTACAGGAAGTTGTTCTGCACAGGTAATGATCAGCCCAGGCCTGGTGGGGCCGGCGTCACCCTGAAAGATGATCAATCCAAGCTCGGGATCACCGACCTTTACTGCGACTCCGTGCATGACAAAGTCAGGGATCGGCCTTGTTTGCGGTTGATTTTTCGCAGGTTTTTGTGGTTGAGGAATGATGGCTTGAGTCGCTGTTTGTTTTGTTTTGCATCCGATGCTCGACACAACGATCGTTCCAAGCATAAGAATACTGATGAATAACACCGACAGTCGCGATATGTTCATACTGTATCGTGGGTTGTGCTCTTTTGATTGTTAAAGAGCGAGTGGACTTGCTAGCTCTTACGGTAGCGTAAAATAGCTCGGTGGTCAACGGCAGAGTGGTTTGGGCTAAAAACCACCGAGCCGTTGATTCTGATTATCCCAGTGCTATACTGTAGATATTATTAATTTTAAGAATTCGTTATGGTATTAACTACAATCAATCTCTGGGCGGTACTCGGCGCAGGCGTGGTCAGTATGATTATCGGCGCTTTGTGGTATTCTCCGCTTTTATTTTCAAAAGCATGGATGAAAGTGCTAGGGATAACCAGAGAACAAATGGCGGAATGTAAAGGGAAGGAGGCTCAAATGATGGCTGGACCTTTGACCGTTACTTTCGTCACCTCTCTCGTTAGTACCTTTTTGGTTGCAGTACTTTTTGTGTTTATTGTGCCCGCGAGTTTGAGCCAAGCGCTCACTATCGCCCTTGCGCTTTGGCTCGGATTTGTAGGAGTGGTACATCTTGATACAGTGGTGTGGGAAAATAGACCGTGGCAGTATTTTTTCATTACGACCGGTTGTCGTTTACTCAATCTATTACTCATCGCGACGATACTCTATTATTGGAAATAAGCAAGCCTTTAGATTGATTGTGTTGTCCTTATATTTTTACATGTAATACTATGATTCATTTTATAAAAGTTTGGCTGTCAGCTGTTCCCCTCATCGCGCTCGTAGATTTTGTATGGTTTTCTCTGATTGCGGGGAAGTTCTATGATAAATATATGGGAACTTTTGTTAGTCGCACAGACGGTTCGATAGATATCAAGTTGTTCCCTGCATTGCTCGTCTACCTCGCGCTCTCTTTCGGTGTTACTTTTTTTGTATTACCGAAAGTTGCTAGTGTGGAAAATCTCGGTCATGTATTTTTGGTCGGAGCTGTTTTTGGACTTATCACCTACGCAATCTACGATTTGACCAACTATGCATTTCTTACCAACTGGAGTCTCACCCTTTCTCTTGTCGATATGTCATGGGGGTTTGTGATTGGGGGGATTGCGACGGTCATTATTCGCTACCTAGACAAATTTTTTGCCTAAACCATGATAAACAAAATTTCCATATATTTTAAAAAGTACAGCCTTCACATCGCGTTTGTGCAGTCTGTCATTGCGACAGCGGGAAGTCTCTTCTTTAGTGAAATTATGTTGCTGACACCATGCAAACTCTGTTGGTATCAGCGTATTCTTATGTATCCTCTCATCTGGATTATTGGTGTGGGAATTGTAAAAAAAGATACTCGAGTGTCTCTGTATGTTCTTCCCCTTGCGATATTCGGTTGGGTGATTGCGTTATACCACAATCTGATCTATTACAAAATCATTCCTGATTTTCTTTCCCCATGTACTCTCGGGGTTTCCTGTACGACAAAGTTTTTTGCGTGGTTTGGATTTATCACGATACCACTTTTGTCATTCGTCGCATTTTCGGTCATTATTGCGTGTGTGGTAGTATATAGGAAACATTATAAAAATAATTAATAACACATATACACAGATGGATAAAGAAATGAAAGTGGTGATTGGAGTTGTCGTTGTATGTATCGTGCTTTTTGTGGTCGGGGCATTGTGGTACAACTCTGCCACAAAGCCGGTCGCAGTAGATGCTTCTCGACTTGTGCGAGCGCTGAGTCCAAAAATAGAAGCGCCTGGGGCAAAGGTGACCATCGTCGAATTTGCCGATTTTGAATGTCCTGGTTGCGCGGGGATGCACCCAGTGTTAAAAAAGATTTTGACGGATTATACTGGTAAAGTGAATTTTGTATACCGCACTCTACCGATACACCGAGATTCTGCTTTAGCTGCTTCATTTGCTCTCGCGGCCGGCGAGCAAGGTAAGTATTGGCAAATGCATGATATGCTCTACGATAAACAGTCTGTGTGGGCGGGTAAAGAAAAGCCACCACGAGATATCTTTATCGGCTATGCAAAAGAACTCAAGTTAGACATCGCACAGCTTGAAAAAAGTCTTTCAGATAGCCATTTAGAAGCCCAGATCAATGCTGATAGAGACGATGCGGTCAAGCTCGGTTTGCGAGGTACCCCGACCGTCTTTGTAAATGGTGAGATGCTCAAAGGTGTGCCGAGTGATGGGGAATTGCGAGCAAGAATAGATGCGATACTGGCAAAGTAAGGAAAGTGCTTAAAAATACCTGTTTTAAAAATTAAAAACTAGCGCGGGAACCTCAGGGGTTCTCGCGCTAGTGCGTTGGGGGATAGGATGTAACAAATCAGATCATTCTTTCTCCGGCTTGGAAGCCAGGAGATGGTCGAGGATTTTGAGCCAGTCTATCTGGTGTTTACCAGCCGGGAAGTCTCGGCTATCGAGGAAAAACACCTTGCCACCGGTTTTTTCGTAGAGTCTGCTTACGGTCTCGGTGACGATCTCTGCTTCCAAATGTTCGGCGCGATCGGTGCTTATGATGGCGACCCGAAGCGGGTCATAGTTGGTCGCCAGTGTTGCCACCGCCAGACCATGTAGTCCCTGGTCATGCTTTTCACCGGTGGGCATGAGGCTGTGGAGAGGTGGAGCGAGCGTGGTGATGACCACATCAAATTCCTGTCTCGCAAACCAGTCAGTGGCTTCGTTTACTCCACCCGCCAAGACCACCTGAAGGCACCTTTCTTTGAGTGAGAACAGTGCGGGGGCAATATCCCTTGCACTACCCACTAGTAAAACTCTTGATTTGAATTCCATGTTACCCTTTCGTTGGCTGATTGTTTCTGTCATTCTCCCGTGCCACACTAGTGGCAGAAAGTGCATACCAAACCTCATTATATCATATATTGTATATAAATGCAAGTATATGGTATTATATGGCTCAACAAAAGCACCGTCTAGATAGTTGCCCGGTATATTTTGTTTGAACTTATTTTTAGGGTATACTAGAACAAATGGATATACTTCCTCAGCTGATTTTAAACAGTATTATTGCCGGAGCAATCTACACGATGATTGCACTGGGGTTCAATCTCATCTACGGTACGGTAAAGTTTTTTGATCTCGGATACGGGGCTCTCACCGCCGTCGGAGGATATGCAGTTTTTTATTTTTCTAAGATGCTTGGTTTGCCAGTGCTTCTTGCCGTACTCCTCGGGGTGCTTATCGCCGGTCTCGTCGGATATCTTGCCGAAAAGCTCGTCTATGTCAGACTGCGAAAAAAGAAAGCGTCTGGCATGGTACTTCTTGTTGCCGCGCTTGGCGTTTTTACCATGCTTCAGGCAATTATTGCGATCTTTTTTACCAGTCAGTTTCAGACACTTTCAGTAAATGCTGGAGATCAGAGGGTGTTTGATATTGGGGGAGGGGTGATAACCGAAATACAGGCGATTATTTTGATTACCGGTCTCGTCATCATGTTTACTCTTGCGTGGGTTTTAAAAAAGACTCGTTTTGGCAAAGCGGTGCGGGCGATTTCTGACGACGAAGAGGTTTCAAAAGTGGTGGGGATAGATACGACAAAAATTATCGGTAAAGTATTTTTTATCGGCTCGGCTATCGCAGGACTGGCGGGGATTCTCGTCGGTTTTGATACGGGGATTGAACCAACGATGGGTATGTCGCTTTTGCTCAAGGGTGTGATAGCCTCTATTATTGGGGGTATCGGTAATATTTACGGGGGAGTATTGGGCGCTTTCTTTCTCGGTTTTGTGGAAAACTTTGGTATTTGGAAAATCTCCGGCGAATGGAAAGATGCCATCGCGTTTACCGTCCTTCTCATTTTCCTTATTTGGCGGCCAGAAGGTATTTTAAAAAAATAATTTTATGGAATACCTCATTCATCTACTTATCCTTATCGGCATTTATGCAATACTGGGACTCTCGCTCAATCTGGTCGTCGGATTTACTGGTCTGCTCTCGGTGACCCACGCCGCTTTTTATGGTATCGGTGCGTACGCGACGGCAATACTTCTGACCACTACGGGGATGAATTTTTTCCTCGCGATGTTTCTGGGTGCGATACTCTGTGGAGTGCTAAGCCTCTGTATCGGTCTGGTGCTCAGCAAATTCAAAGACGACTACTATGCGTTAGGCTCGTTTGGTTTCAATATCATTGTTTTTAGTATCTTTCTCAACTGGCAATCACTCACCCGTGGCCCGCTCGGCATTCCTGGTATTGCTCGACCTGGCCTCTTTGGCTATGTTTTCTCAGACAATACATCATTTCTCATATTGACCGCTCTTATTCTCGGAGTAGTCTACTTGATTTGTAAGTGGATTACCGCATCTTCCTTTGGACGGGTGTTGAAAGCCATACGTGAGGACGAACAAGCGATACAAACCTTTGGATATAATACTATTTATTTTAAACTCACTATTTTTGTCATAGGCGCGGTACTCGCGTCTCTCGCTGGCGGACTTTTTGCGAGCTACATCACTTTTGTTGATCCTTCGACATTTACTCTCAACGAGTCGATTTTTATCCTCGCTATTATTATTCTCGGCGGATTAGCAAATAATCGAGGGGCGGTACTCGGGGCAGTAGTACTCATCCTGCTTCCTGAAATACTCCGCTTTGTCGGATTTCCTTCGGATATCGCCGCCCAGATGCGTCAGGTGATCTACGGACTGATTCTCGTGCTCCTCATGCTCTATCGCCCGCAGGGATTGGTGGGGGAGTATAAACTCTAAATACCCAGTTGTTTTTGGGGACATAAGAGTATCAATTTTCAAAAAACAAGATATAATTAAACTATCATGACCCCACAAAAAGGACAGCTTTATTTTCTCGGTGTACTCGGTTTGATTGCAGTAATCGCCAATGTCGCTATTTTCCTCCCATTTATTATTGTGATTGTGGTATCTGCAATGTGTGCGGTGATTCTCTCGCCATTGTATGTTCGGGTAGAAAAACTTTTTATGGGTAAAAAGAGTCTCGCTGCTTTTGCGGTACTTATTCTTGTGGCTGTCGTAGTGATAGCCCCGCTTGTATTTATTACTCATCAGGTTTTTGCTGATGCGGTTGGACTCTACAGTACTATCAGGGCTGGTGGGACAGACGGATTAGCTTCTGTTGTAAACAAAATTGAAGTACCGGTACAAGAATTTTTCCCCAATTTCTCCATCGATGTCCAAAAGTACGCTTCGCTCGTTGTTTCTTTCATAGCAGACAATCTCGGACAGCTTTTCTCGAGTACTGCATACGGAGTGTTCAATGTTTTTCTCGGAATTCTCATGCTCTTCTATTTTCTCAAAGACGGTGCAAAATTTAAAAAAGAAATTGTCCGCCTCAGTCCACTAGCTGACAACTATGATCGAGAGATTTTGTCTCGTCTCTCACTCGCGGTAAACTCGGTCGTCAAAGGTTCTCTTTTGGTTGCACTTATTCAAGGTATTTTTACTGGCATTGGCCTTGCATTCTTTGGAGTACCCAATGCCACTCTCTGGGCGACCATTGCTGCTGTAGCAGCACTTGTGCCAGGACTCGGTACAGCGTTTGTGATTTTACCTTCGGTCGTATACCTTTTCGTAATAGGGGACACTGGTCAAGCCATAGGATTACTCGTATGGGGTATGCTCGCGGTTGGAATGATTGATAATATGCTTTTGCCGATGTTTCTAAAGAAAGACTTTCACATTCATCCACTTCTTATTTTACTTTCGGTACTTGGAGGCATTTCTATTTTTGGAATACTTGGTTTTCTAATCGGTCCACTTCTTTTGAGCTTACTCTTTACTCTCGGAGATATTTATAAAATGATGGTTTCTGGTGTAGTACCAAAAAAAGAATAAATACGTTATGATGTAGACATGTCTACTAGCCCTCGATACGAAAAAATACTGCTCGGGATGATGGTACTTGCTTTTGCGATAGTGGCTTTTTCTGCGGTCTCAAACAATCGTCGGGATATTTCCAAACTCGATCCCGTAAAAATTGGCTTTGTTTCTGCACTGAGTGGTATCGGTGGCGCGATCGGTGAAGAAAATCTAAAAGCCGTACAGCTCGCAATTGATGAAATAAATGGCAGGGGCGGAGTCGATGGTCGTCCTGTTGATCTTGTTGCTGAAGATGTACCATTTATCTCAACCCAAGTATCGACTACAACCACAAGATATGAGGAATTTGAAAAAAAGTTTAAGGAACGTTTTGGCCGCTCACCAGAGATACCATCTACTTTGCGTGCATACGAAGCGGTGTATCATGTTGTTGAGGAGTTAAAGAGGTAGTTCCGTATTCCATTTTTCACTTTGCATTTTAAATTTTAAACCTACTCCATGTCCACGCTCGAAACAAAAAATTTGGTAAAGAGATTTGACGGAATTCATGCGGTAGATCATCTTTCACTGTCTTTTGATGGCGGGAAGATTACGAGTGTCATCGGTCCCAATGGTTCCGGAAAATCTACTTTCATCAACACTCTCACCGGTCTGCATGGTATAGATGGTGGCACGGTTTTTATCGGTAAACATAGCGATGTGAGCAGTATTAAACCCCATGAAATCAGCTCATACGGTATGACGAGAACATTTCAGGAGGTGCGTTTATTCGAGCAAATGACAGTCATGGACAATATTCTTGTAGTACTGACCGAACGGGGAGTGTGGGGATCACTGTTTGAAAATCATACACAATATCATCTCGATCAAGCCGAGGCCGTGCTCACTCGTGTTGGTCTTTGGGAAAAGAGAAATGGGCTCGCGTCAGGACTTTCGTATGGTCAACGCAAACTTTTAGAAATCGCTCGGGCAATCTCGATGCCGGCAGAGATTTTCTTTTTCGATGAGCCGTTTGCAGGACTTTTTCCTGAGATGATAAAGGTGGTGGTATCGGTAATGCAGGAACTACGTACAAAAGGGAAGACAGTATTGCTCGTGGAGCATAATATGGATCTCATTCGCCAGCTTTCGGACTATGTGTTTGTACTGGATAGTGGCAAGCTTTTGGCGGAAGGTGTCCCTGAGAAGGTGCTGTCAGAAAAGGCCGTGGTTGAGGCGTATTTGGGCGAATAAAGATATAAATATTAGATAAGTCAATATAGAGCTTGACTTTTATACTACAATGTGCTAGTATAAGGGTTGGGCCTACGTGTGTAGGGCACCTTAACAATTCAGTCGGTTTCGGTAAATGTCGGTCAACAAACACTCGGAAACTCCAGAAAATCATGAACTCAACCCTGTCTCTCCTCGTCTCCGTGGCCACCTTTGTCGTGGTCTTCACCGTCCTCGCCGTCTGGGCCTACAATCACTGGCTCGGCATCGGGGATCCCGCAGTCAATCCGAACCCCAAGCAGAAGGAGAATAACATGTTCGCCATCGTGATGGTGGTTCTCCTCCTCGCCATTGGGGGGTGTGCGTTCACCTATATCGTGACCAACGGTCACGATGTGATGTCGTCACTCAAAAAGAACGATGTCCCCGCGCTTAACTCCGTTCCTGTTCCGCCCACTCCTCATGAGTCGGCGGTGCAGAAGCAACTCGAGCAAGAAATGCGCGATGTGCACGCGCGACAAATGGCTTTGAGTGTTGCCCAAGAGGCTGCGCTCAAGGCCGATCGCAAGCATATCGCGAAGCAACGCGAGCAAGAGCTGAAAGCTGAGAAGCTCAACAGCCGGATCGCGAGCTTCGAGCGGTTCACTAAGATCGGCGAAGGGCAGTTGAAACTGCTGGAGCAGATCTCCAAGCAGAAACCCCCCATGGTCACAAACCATGTGGTGTTCCACGCTCCGCCCCCGACCAACATCGTCAATGTGACGGCCACCTCAGCACCGCCGAACATTACGTTTGTGGGAACCAACAACATCACGAACGTGAACAACGTGACCGTGAGCAACAACCAACCGATCACGGTGCAGTCGCCGACGGTAACGGTTCAACCGGTGCCAGTGACGCTAACCTTGACCTCGACGGCCACGGTCAGCTCCGGAAGTGCGACCCAAGCAGTCGTGGCTCCGAAGCCCACACCCGCTCCTGCAGTGACCAACACTCCGCCCGCGCCCAAAGCGCCGGCAAAAGTGAAGGCCCAGAAGGCGCCTGCGGTTCCCGTGGTGGCCACCACAAATGCAACACCCGCCAAGGCATCGGTTGCGAAAGCACCTCCTGCCAAAGCCGGTCGGCGAGTGGTGATCCACACCGAGGATCCGGTCAAGATCAGCCGTGGTGCCAAGGATTGGTGGGTGGTCAACCTGTTCACCGGCACTCCCGAGACCATCCAGCGCAAGTTTACGCTGGGGTTTGATGAGGTCAAGCCGGGAGATCGTTCTGTGGCACAAGCTGCACTCGATGGGTTCTGTTCGCATCAGGCGAAAGAACTGCGCAAGAAAGCCGCCCCCGACAACCTCCAGGGAATGTTCGAGGAGTTTATCAGGAAGAACCCGAACCATCTCTCCACTGGCGAGAAACCGCCTCGGAAGATCGGGGAGATCTTGAATATGCAGCCGAAAATCACCTCGGAGATTCTCCCTGCTGGCACTCCCGGAACCTGACCAAAGCAGTTGAGGCATAGCCTCGCACGAGTACGTAGCACATTTGATGTGAGCGTACTCTTTTTATTTTAATTATTTTAAGGTGTATCATAGATTTATTGTTTTTATTGTGGTACTCTATATTTATTATCATAGCTATTTCTGAGATATGAATATACAAAAAGTTATTCAGATTGTGGTTGTGGGACTTGCAGTAGCTCTTTTTGTCGGCTGGTATGGCACAAGACCTCCAAAAGAAAATAATCTGATACTTGGTGTGATAGGGCCGTTTTCTGGACCGGTGGCCAGTATGGGAGAAGAGGTCAAAAATTCACTCGAACTTGCCCATGTAAAGAATTTTCGTATCCTATATGCTGACAACGACGGTTGTGATAGCAAAAAATCTCTTTCCGCGTACCAGTCTCTCAAGTTGCAGGGTGTTAAATTATTTTATGCGCCCTGTAGCGGTAGTGTGATGGCATTGGCTCCGCTACTTAGAAAAAATCATGATTTGCTTTTGACCGGCTATGCTGGCTCTGCAGAAATACGAAAACTTGGTACAGAAAAGATCCGGTTTATTCCAGATGCACTCAGTATCGTTGACGCATTGGTCAAATATGCTACCGATTATCCGACCCAAAAATATGCCATTCTTTTTGAAAAACAGGACTATGCACAGTCGGTGGCAGACAACTTAACAGAAAAGCTAGGAGATCGGATTGTGACACGAGAAGGGTACAGTGCAAACGAAACAGTATTTGGTACTATTTTGGCAAAGATAGCTCAGACAAAACCCAATAGGATTATTTTTATCCCAGTAAGCGATAAAACGGCACGGTTGGTTTTGACTGAGATGAAACGAAATAAAATGGCTACTCCTATATTGGGTGACGTAAACCTTTGTGATTATCCGTTTACACTAACAGAGTTCGGTCTTTCGGGGGTTTGTTGGAAAGCGTATTTGGATACCATGGAAGCACGCGAATTTGAACATGCTTACGAACTACGTTACGGGACAAAAGCAAACTATGCTTTCTATGACGGGGTCACCTATGACATCGGAATTATTTTGGACGAGCTCCTTACTGGCGTTTCTTATATTGACGAGAGAACTATTGCTACAATACAAAAAGATATGCTCGCCGGTGTATCAGGAAAAGTCTCATCTTATGAATTCAGCTCAAGTGGGGAAGTGCTTTCGGGAAAATATCTCAAGCAAGTTGAGTTTTAAGGCTTACTCGACTTCTTTTTTCGAAGAAAGTTTCCACAACGCTTCAAAAAGTCCGCGCATAGTGTCTGCAAGACCCTGACTTTCTACTACCAGTCCAAAGTCACTACTACCCGTAGAAATAAACGCTACCTTTTGACCATATATAAATATCGTATAGGGCAAATACATATCTTTCGGTGCAAAGCGGACATCTCTGAGCTGTTTACGTTCGCCAAAAATCTTTTCTGATACTTCGTGACCGTGCATACGAATGCTTTTGACATGAATACCTTTTTGTACTCGTCGGTGAATATAGTCTCTAATGTATTCAGAGCCAGCCATGTCGATCAGCTCTTTGGCGGAGGCAATATAGCAATACTCTTTGATACCGCTTGTCAGTGTTTCTTCGTATATATTATGAATACCTTTTTGTCCGTGATAAAAACGCACAATCGGCTGAGTCTTGCCACTCGCGTAGAGTGTTTCGAGATCGGGCAAGATCTTTTTTGCAAAAGACACATTGTACTCGGCCTGCTTGATCAGTACTTCTGGAGAAAGTGCTTTGTATAGACGTTTTTTGCTATCTGGAATAGTGAGAATCAGACCTCGTCGTATCAATTCTTCCAAGATAAGATAGCATGTCGGTCGCTTGAGTGCAGAAGCAGTCGCTATTTCTGCCACAGAAAACTGTCCGAGCGGTAATGCTGCGGTGTAAAGACGGGATTCTTTGAGAGAAAGACCCAGTGTCTGCAAGCCTCTTTCAGTAAGCATGGTGCCACTATAGCAAAAGCCTGCTTGTTGTCAATAAAGTTGACAAAGATAGATACATCCTAAAATAGCCTTACAAATAGGGCTTTTAATAAAGACTGCTATTTAGAGTACTTGACTCATTTTAGCGAAGTACTATACTTTTGGTATTAATAAGTGAGTAGTAAATTATTATATGAGTATGAATAAAAAAGGTATATGGGGCGTTGTGCTTGTAGTAGTGCTTATTTTTTTGGTATATGCAGTGAGTACTACACCCAAAAAAGGTAGCGATGGGGAGGTGATCAAAATCGGTGTCATCGCTCCACTCACCGGCCCGGGAGCTGTGTTTGGTAATGCGCTCGTAAAAGGCATCGAGCTTGCTCGACGTGATCTGGCTAGTACAAAGTATACTTACGAGGTAATCGTTGAAGATGATGCCACAAATCCGGGAACATCAGCCTCAGCCGCTCAAAAACTGATCAATGTAGACAAAGTCCATGCCATTATTACCACCACTTCTGGGACAGGTAATGCAGTCAAGCCTATCGCGACCAATGCCAAAGTGACTCATGTTTGTGTTTGTGCAGACAGCTCAGTCGGTGATGGTGTCTACAATTTTACCAATATACTAGTACCTGAAGATGAGGGTGCCAGCTATGTCAAAGAAGCGGTACGAAGAGGTGTCAAAACAATGGCAATCTGGAGCCAGATTCACCCTGGTATCAATGCGATCATGGATGCACTCAAACCACAGGCGGTAGCAGCTGGCATCAAGATTGTGTACGAAGACAAGTACGAGCCGACCATGCGTGATTTCAAGACTAGTATTGCAAAGGGTCGAGCTACAAATCCAGACACTTTTTTCATCCTCGCATTTCCTCCATCACTAGATATTCTCGGACAAGATTTTAAAAATCTTGGGGTGAAAAAAATAAGTGCCGTCTCAGCTTTTGCTATCTCGGCAAAACCAGAAATCTTTGAGGGGTACTGGTTTACCGATCCGGATCTTGTAGATCTCGACTTTAAGGCGCGGTTCGAGAAAGAATTTCCGAGTGTACGATTCAATGTACGCACCGCACCATACGGATACGACACTTTCAATATGGTCGTCGGTGGGCTTGAAGCTGGAGATGTATCCAAAAGTCTCGCGAGCATAACTCGATACGAAGGAAAAGTGGGGGTAGTGACCAAAACAGCAGGAAGCGGGGTATTCCACTCTGCTCCAGCGATTTGGACGATAAAAAATGGTAAGGCGGAGTTGTTGAAGTAAGTTTATAAAATTAATGCAATAAAACAATTCCGCGATTTTTCAGTAGAAAAATCGCGGAATTGTTTTATTGCCAGACCTCGTCTTTTGTTATCATTTTTGCTATACTTACCCCATGAAAAAAGAGCTTCTTCTCGAGCTTTCAGATGTCCATATTCACTATGGGGGAGTTAAAGCTTTAGCCGGTGCTTCATTGTCTATAGATGAAGCCGAGATCGTAGCTGTCATGGGACCAAACGGAGCGGGGAAGTCTACTGTACTTAAGGCGATTTTTGGCCTCGCTCCGATAAATACTGGCAAGGTGCTCTGGCACGGTAAAGCGATCGTACCCGTAACACACGAAGCTGCCGGACGAGGTATTGCGTTTGTCCCCCAGGGTAGACGAGTATTTAGACATTTGACCGTGCGAGAAAATCTCGAAATCGGCGGATTTATTATCGACAACAAAGCAGAGCTTGATCGTCGTATAGACGAGGTGCTAGAGATTTTCCCCGCGCTCAAACACAAAATCAATGCAAAATCAGGTACTCTCTCCGGAGGTCAACAACAAATGCTTGCGATCGCCCGTGGTCTCATGATTGATCCGAAAATTCTCCTCCTCGATGAGCCGTCTCTCGGTCTCGCGCCGAAGATTGTCAAAGAAGTATTTCAGGCGATTAAAAAAATAAATGAGCGTCACAAAACCGCAATTGTCATAGTCGAACACAACCTTAAATCCCTCCTTCCTATTGCGACTCGTGCCTATGTACTCGACAAAGGCAGGGTCGTAAAAGTCGGCGGGGGACAAGAAATCGCCCAAAGTGATGTTTTGGAAAAAGTGTTTATGGGGAAACTTTAGGGTAGATTTCTGATTAACAGATACCCCCTCCATTCATAATTCTTAGATCTTCATTCTTAATTCCACCTAATACGATGGCAATCAAAAAAGCAGTACAGATCGGTGAGCCAGTGATACGAAACATAGCAAAAAAGGTAAAAAATCCTTTTAGTCCATCGACTCGAGCAATCATACAGGATTTGACCGACTCTATGCGTTCGGCGAGTCTGGTCGGTATGGCTGCACCGCAGATCGGTAGTGGGACACGCATTTTTGTAGTAGAGTTACGCAAAACCAAAGCAAGAAAAGACCTTGAGGCGAGTCCTTTGTATGTGTTTGTAAACCCCAAAATCATCTCTTACTCGAAAAAGTGGGTGGTGGGATATGAGGGCTGTGGCAGTATCGCATTTGGACAACTTTTTGGGCCGGTAAAGCGCGCCCAATCAGTAGTGGTGGAAGCTATTGGAGCGGATGGTAAACCTTTCACTCTTTCTGCAAAGGGTATGCTAGCCCGAGTGATACAGCATGAAAACGACCATCTTAACGGTGTGGTATTTTTAGACAAAATTACCAACATGCGAAAATTGGTAAGTCGCGATTATTTTATCAAACATCGACCAAAATAATATGTACTATACAATTTTTCTTATTATCTCCGCTCTCATGCTTGTTCCGGCGATTTTTCTCGTCTTTATCCCAACGTTCCCAGCGCTTTGGTATATGTTTTTTGTTGCCTCTGCATTTGCACTTTTTGATGGCTTTCAAAACTTATCTTGGTTAGGACTCGGTATTCTGGGTACGATTGTACTTCTCTCGATGGTCATAGATACGCTTGCCGGTATTGTGGGGGCAAAATACGGCGGCGCGTCAAAAAAGTCTCTCATTTACGGCTTTGTGGGTATTATTATTGGCACCGTACTTTTCTTCCCATTCGGAGGCCTGCTCGGGCTGTTTGGTGGAGTACTCTTGGCCGAGTTTCTTGCTCACCGAGATCAAAATATCGCGCTCAAAGCGGCAACGGGTAGCCTTATTGGTACGGTTGTTGGAATGATACTAAATTGTATACTTGCCATAACCTTCCTTATTCTATTTCTTGTTTTTGCTCTATAATTTCCCACCTCCGTCTTTATGGATTTAAAAAAACCACCACAGTTCCTTTACGCATATTACACACCATTTGGTGTGGTCGCAGTCCTTTTCCTGATAGTAATTCTCGTTATCTTTTTCCACAACAAGGACTTCTCACGGGAGTATGCTATCAGTCAAACACCCTCTGTAGAAAACGCGACTACCACAAGCCCGTATATACTACCAAAACGCAGTTTACCTGAGCTTGAAAGGATACGCGTGGTCGTAAGTCAAGAAATTGCTTTTGAGAGGGCACTGATACAAGAAGAAAATGCTAGTGTAGATATTATTCCAGAAATCAGTCTAGACTCTTTTGCGCGTATCAAAAACACTCTCGAAAACCTGCCTGCAGATAGCCAAAAGAATTTCTGTGAGAAGTTTACGACTTTCTCAAGAACACTAAATACTGTAGTAGACGAGACAGGGACAAATGTGCAGAAACTATTTACCGCACGGGATGAAAAATTGTACGAAGATCGCTCTAGGCGAGAAAATCGAATAAAGCGGAACCGAGATTTACGAGATGTAGAGCTCGATACCTATTTTTCCAGAATAGAGAAACTTGCAACCATCTCTTCCACAACACCCACAAACCCTATTCGTACAGATATTACGAATGCGCTAGGAGAGATCAGGTACCAAACAGACACACTTAGTAATCAGTTCTTCCTCGATGTAAGTCAGCAACTAAATACCTACATGACAAACATCAATGATTTGTTTTCTACTATCAATCCAAAAATTGCACAAATCCTTTCTAGGGGGAAAAACGAATGTGCTGAAGGTATATCTCCACGGGTCGTACGACTAAGCACGCATGCTGGTCTCACCGTGGTACTGGGTAAAAGCCTTGAAAAAGCTCTCCAGAACATACCGTACTCAAAAGAACAGCTCTCGCTTCTGGTACAGACAAAGGAAGTACAGCAAGGGACACAGGTTCTTGCCCAAGATGCTCTCAAAACAAAACTCGAAAGTATTATCGAATCTATTTCGAAAAAATAGAGAAAATGCTATAGTACTTTTGCTATGAAAAACACAGGCTACACGATTATTCTTTTTTATAAATATACCCGTATCGAAGATCCGGTAGCTCTCATGGGTACTCAAAAAGCTATTTGCACAAAACTCGGCTTGACTGGTCGAGGTATTATTGCACACGAAGGTATTAATATGACATTTGAAGGCACTGATGAAAACATTGATGCGTATTTAAAAGATCTGTTAAGTGACCCTCGATTTACCGATACTCATATTAAAAAAAGCGAGGGAACAGGGAAGGCCTTCCCCAAACTTTCAATCAAGGTACGAAAGGAGATTGTAACACTCGGTCTCGGCGAGCATGATTTTAGTCCAACAGAGGTGACCGGTAAACACCTGCTACCAGAAGAACTCCATAAATGGCTCGTAGAAGGTAAAAAATTTGAAATAATAGACATGCGTAATGATTACGAACATGCCCTCGGCCATTTTAAAGACTCTATCTTGCCACCTCTTGAAAATTTTCGAGACCTACCAAAAGTATTGCCTACCATCGAGCCATTGAAAGAAAAAACTATACTCACGGTATGTACTGGTGGTGTGCGTTGCGAAAAAGCTTCCGGCTATCTTGTAAAACAGGGTTTTAAAGATGTGTACCAGCTCGATGGAGGTATCGTGAGCTATATGGAAAAATATAAGAACGATGATTTTCAGGGAAAACTATATGTATTCGACAATAGGGTGGGGATGACTTTTACTCCCGACGAAAAGCGTACTATTGTCGGCAAATGTCTCAAATGCGCTAGCTCATCTGAACAGTATGTAAATTGTGCCAATCTCATGTGTCATCGTCACTTTATTTGTTGCGAAAACTGTCTCTCTGAATCGGGAAATGCCTTTTGTACGAGTAATTGTCTGCAAAGCTACACCAACAAAGCCGTAGCCGCAAAATAACGTTTCGGGGATCAAAATCGATCACAAACACATCCCAAACGGTGGCTTAACTGCGTACGATGTTTTTAGGCCTCTGTCAAGTATTCTGGCCTTATTTTGAGCCATTTTTCTGTTGTTGACATGGGTATTTTTATATTGTAAAACCTTGACAAAGGTAGAGGAAGGTGCTATAATGGATGTACATCAGATTTCGGTCTGGTGTTTTCATTTAAACCTTTATGATTGAATTAACTACAAGTCTAATGATGCTTATGTCGGCAGTATATGCAGGCGCAGGGGCAAATCTAGATACTGCAATACCGGCACAAGCTGAAATCGTCGTAAAAGAACAAGTGCTCTCTGAAAAGAGGGTAACCGTGGCTGATGTAGAGTCGTATGTTCGCGAGTATTACAAGGATACTCCGATTCTGGCAGAAGTCGCACGCTGTGAATCAACCTTCGCCCAGTTCAATAAGAACGGTAAGGTGATGCGTGGTATTGAAAACCCAGCCGATGTTGGTCTCATGCAAATCAATGAATACTATCATGCAGAGCCTGCAAAAAAGCTCGGATATAATATTTACTCTGTAGAAGGTAACCTTGCGTATGCAAAGTATCTGTATGACAAGAAGGGGACATCACCTTGGTCAGCTTCATCTCCATGTTGGGGCAAAAAGGTGAGTCCACAGGTAGCGACGAGATAAGTAAATTAAAAATTAGAAGTTCAAAATTTAAAACACACCGGCCAGATATTCTGGCCGGTGTGTTTTATTTTAGTAGTATCAAACATACATAATGGGGAAGTGAAAATAGTGCCCTTGTCGACCAAAGATACAAACCCCAATCTTATTTCGCTGATTCCCAATTCGAGGACAATTGGCGTAGTGAATCGGTTAGTTGTTCTTTGGATGATGCAATCGAATTCGTGTGTAATTGGAAGAGCAGGTCCCTTCATCGGTTCAATCTTCCGAGTCTTCAGGGATCGTCGAATCCCATCGGTCTGATTCTGCCGATAGAATTCGTGATGCCGCAAAAAGCCCTGATTTTCGCAAAACATGCTCTGCAAGCTCGTAAATTGTGAAATGCATCTTTGGTGAACTATCGGTTGCATCGTTCAAACGCATCGTGAGTTCTGTGTCTGCCGTTGTCCATTCGTTGCCGTCAAATCGGCAGTCAATGCCATTAACAATTGCCTTCAATTTTCCTGTGTGCGGTGCGCTCATAAACCGTGTAGAGTGTTAACAACAAATCGCATCCACTCGCGATCATTTTTGTAGAATTCAAGAGGATCAGCGAATAGCCTCTCAATTCCCATAGTCAAGATTTCCGTTTTAATTGAAGTGTGCCTAAGCAATTTAGGTGAAACGAATCGCTCAACGATTTTAGCACCTTTGTGCGCGATTTTGTCAATATCGGCATCGTTACTTAAGATAGTCATTGTAAGTGATTGGCGATCTGCGCTTGGAATTTCAAGCGCTACGCGAGCGCGCTCGCGAAAAACCGGCAAGTTGCCTATTGGTGCGGTTTGATACTCGCGTAACAAACCTTCTAACCTTTCAGTCCAACGCGTCTCATCCGATATGGAATCCTGCTGGGAGATCACACTTACTTTATCATTTCCGCGGGAGACGAGCAAGCCACTTGTCCCCAGAGCTGTAGACATGCCGCCAACATAGCGATTAAGTATTGCGATCTTGTCGGCCAGAAACGCTTGGGCGGAATTCGTGCGAGAAGACGCCAGATTTGCAAGCCGGTAAATGTCGCCTTGAAAGTCAGCGATCAGGCGTTCGAGGCGATGTCGCCCCGTATGTAGGGTCGCACAATATATCTTTTAGACATATATACTAGAGTGTACTCGAACCCACATTGGACTTGGAACGGAACTAACCATAAACAGAACAAGACCTCTTTTTGAGGTCTTGTTCTAAATTGCTGGAGACGGGATGGCTCTCGGCGAATATTTGTAGATATCCGAGGGCTCACCATTTTTGATGCGCTCTAGGTTATCTACAAATCCTGACCACAGCAAATTTAGAAAAATTTTATTCCATAGATACTCAACCGGCTTTGCAAGATACTTTTGATACACCCCCACCACCAAATCCTTCGTATATGTCAGATTCTTACTAACTGTTGGTGAATCAATAATCTTTTGCAAATCAAATCCAAAATACCCGAGCACAATCAGTCCAATGACGATACTAATAATAAGCTTCAAAAAACCGCCCTGCGAACCATTTGATGTGTACATCATATATCCTAATAATACTAGACCGTGTCTCTAAATACTAGTTTTGTCTGTGTATAATCGCCAGACGAGCCTATAGGTATGAAATCGGATTCAAATATGCGTTGATACTTACACTTGGCATTGGTACCGAGCTACAATACTTGCTTTTTAAATTTCGAGTAATCCGCACACCTTCAGTCGCAAAAACACCAAAATGCAAATGTGGTCCAAAAGAATAACCTGTATTGCCACTATAGCCGATAGTATCACCGGTCGCCACCACCTGACCTGGTTGGACACTAATATATGACAAATGGCCATACACAGTCGAAAGTCCATTTGCATGTTCCAATAAAACCCATTTACCATAAGAATAGCACCCTTTTGCCACGTCAGTATTACCTGTGCCTTTGACTACCCCACCAAGCGCGCTTTTTACTTTTGTACCTACCGAGGCTCGCAAATCGATACCATTATGACCCTTACCGTTGTACACGTTATATTCTTTAGAAAATGGCGTATCACCGTAGTATTGTGTAACAAAAACTTTATCCAGAGGCCACGAGAGAACTTTTGAGCCGATAGAAGGAATATCGTTTAGATTGATCGCAATGCGAAGTTCTGACTCATACTGAAAAAGTTCCCTTTCAAACTCGTCATGCTTTGCTTTTTTCTCAGCAAGTAATTTTTTGTACACAGATTCTTGGTTTTTTGTTTCTGCCAAAAGTTTATTTTTCTCTTTCTTGCTTTCTTCGAGTACCCTTACCTGATCCCCGAGCTCAGTACGCAAAGAAACAAGTTGCTTTTTTTTCAACTCAGTCTCTTTTTTGTTGGTTTCGAGTCCAGATTTTATCTTTTCTAAATCAGAAACAACATCCGATATTCCCTGCTCAATTTTGAGTAATGCATACACCTCATCAGAGGCATTCGACAAAGAACCTTTAGAAAGAAGTGTCTCTAGTACAGTCTCTGATTCTTTTTTGTGTACATCGCGGAAAGTTTTTGCGATAATTTCCCTGTTATCTGAGATGGCATTGTTTTTTTGTCCAATTTGAATAGAGAGTCTTTGAATATCAAGGTTCGTTGCCTTTATCTTGTTTTCTGTGAGTAAAATAGATGATTCTATTTTCTTTCTTGAAAGATCCAAAGCTTTAATAGTATTCTCAAGGGAATCTGCGTTTTTTGCTAAGCCATCAATCTGTTCTTGAAACCGAGCGATCTCTTTTTCCAAATCAGCGCGCTTGTTTTGTGTTTCAGCAATAGAAGCTTTGAGAGACTCTACTGATTTTGTATTTTGTGCCTCTACTGATATAAAACTTGAAAATAATAAAAATAAAATGGTAAAAAAAACCACGCAAAAAAACATATTGAAATCAATCCGGCTATTTTTTCGAGATAAGATCTCGAGCATAGATAAGTCTTTTAATGGTCTCTTCTTTACCCAGTAGATCGGAAAGTATAAATGGGTCTGGAGATTTTTCTCGACCAGACAGAGCATAGCGCATCGGCCAAAGTAGCTGTCCCCTACCGACTTCTTCAGCATATGACCAGACGGTTTTTTTAACAGAGACCCGGTCAAAAGAATCTGAAGAAAGTGCCGAAAGTAATTCTATGGCTTTATCGAGACAGGTAACCGTCTCTTCTGGAGTTGACTTCCCTTTCCACAAGAGCGCTTCTGGCGCGTAGCGCGGGCTATTAAAAAGATAATCAAATTCTCCGCCATCCGCCATCTGAGTAATCTCTGAAAAAATACTGATTCTTTCAAAAACAAGCGGGGTAAGTTTTGTGAGTATCTCTGGTGCAAGCGAAGAGAGTTTAGGAGCCCACTTTATGAGAAGTTTTACCTGTTCTGAGGCGGAGATTTTTTTGATATATTCTTTATTGACCCACTGCAACTTCTCTTCATTAAAAATAGCCCCGGCTTTGTTGATGCGCTCTATCTTAAACTCCCTCACAAGTTCGTCGAGAGAAAAAAGCTCTTGTTCAGTACCCGGATTCCAACCCAAAAGAGCAAGGTAATTCAATACCGCTTCTGGAAGATATCCCTTTTCTCGATATTCTTTGACCGACACCGCACCATGTCTTCCAGATAACTTACTCTTGTCTTTTGCGAGAATAAGGGGTAAATGAGCATAGATTGGTCGTGGCGCGCCAATCGCTTCTTGTATCAAAATTTGTCGGGGTGTATTTGAAATACCGTCTTCTCCGCGAATAATATGTGTGATGCCCATTTCAAAATCATCTACCACCACCGCAAGATGATACAACGGCTCGTCCGCTGACCGAGCAATCACAAAATCTTTCAAATCCGTAGTATCAAAGGTGATATCACCACGAATTAAATCTGTAAAGGTAATTTTCTTATTTGGATTCTTGAAACGTATCACCTCAGTTCGAGTTCTACCCTCAGCTTTATCTGCGTCTGTCGGATCTTCTTTTGAAACATAGGCATGCCCATTGTCGATCATTTTTTTAAGATATTTTTTATATATCTCAGTACGCTGTGATTGCCAAAATGGACCCTTGTCATAGGAGATACCAAGCCAATTCAAACATTCAATAACATCCGTTTCAAACTCTTTCTTTGACCGCTCAGCATCCGTGTCTTCGAGTCGAAAAACCATCTCTCCACCGCTTTGCTTGGCAAAAATATAGTTAAAAAGAGCCGTACGAGCTCGGCCGAGATGTAGAAAACCAGTCGGTGATGGTGGAAAACGGGTAATGATTTTGGCTGACGACATATTTTTAGTATAGCATATGTGTAACAAAAAATCGCCTTTACTGGCGATTTTTTGTCTCAACAATTTGGCTTATTTACTAACCTTTTATATAGTCAAGATACTGAGTCGCTCGAAAATTCTTTACCACAAGAAAACGATCTTTCTTTGCATCAAAGATACCGTCCCCATCATCTACATACAAGCTCGCAGCGTATGTCTGACCTTCTTTGGTTTTCTCTGATACGGCAATCTGACCTGGATTTCTACCTTCTCCAAATAATTTTGACCCAATAACCTTGCCTTCATCTGAACCTTTTGCCACAGAAATCACCACAAATCCTTGCTGTGAAAGCGCGACTGATGATATATATACGATATCGCCAGGAAGCTGGTTTTCAACTTCAAGATCGCCGGTAGCCTCCGGCATATTTCTTGCCATTTCTTCCTGAGTATAGTCGCTTGTATTGGTATCAGATGAATCGTTTTTACTAAACATCTTGTACCCAGCAAAAATCAAAACTACTACAACAATCGCTACAATAATCCACGTATACTGAGACTTCATGTCCCCTCCGAGAGAATTATTTTGTGTGTTTAGTGGTTCCATATAAAGTAAAATTAAAGTAATAAGCCTACTACCCAGTAGTATACCACAAAATCCTCTTTCCAACAAGCGAAAACTGTGTTCGATTAATTCTCATGCCTGAGAGCAATTGAAACGATTTCTTTGGCAATAGTGATTGCAGAATCAGTATGTGCAAACGCTTTGGCGCTTCGAGACATCGTATCTCTGATCTCTCTGCTCTCCATAAGACGAGTTATCTCTTCGAAAAGTACGTTGGGGGTTAAGTTTGGTTCCTCGAGAACTACTGCCCCACCCTCTCTCGCATAACTGAATGAGTTTTTCCTCTGATGATCTCCATTTGATTTTTGTATCGGTATCAAAATAGCAGGAATTCCCCAACAGGCAATTTCAAAGATTGTCGAACCAGCTCTAGATATAACGAGCTCTGCAATACCCGCAACCATACGAAGCGCCAAGACATTTAAATAATCGTATGGATGATAACGATCTTTATTTTGGTTGTTTTGCAAAATAATATACGCTCGACCAGACACATCTTTGAAGTTATTTTTACCTGTCTGATGGATGACCTGATATTTTTCAATCAGTCTCGGCAGTATATCCAATACCGTGTCATTCATTATCTGAGATCCCTGCGAACCACCAATGATCAATAGCGTCGGTATATTTGGATCTAATTTTAAGAATTCATACGCGCCATTTTTGAGTGGTGTAACGAGTTCTGTACGAATGGGGTTACCGGTAAATGCCACTTTTTCTGTAGGGAAATCATCAGCAGCTTCTTTATAAGAAACGGCGATTCTCTGGGCAAATTTACTCGCCCATTTATTGACCTTGCCAGCGGTACTGTCAGACTCATGAATAATAACCGGAATTCGGAGAATTTTGGCCGCAAAAAGTGCTGGAAAACTGACATACCCACCCTTTCCAAAAACCACATCAGGATAAATACTAAACATATCAATAGTTGCCCTCACTACACCCCACGCCGTCTTAAACAAATCAAAAAAGTTCAGTATTGAAAAATAGTTTCGAACCTTTCCGGCAGAAATCGGAATAAAAGTAATTTCATTATCGAACAAAACTCGACTGTCGTACTGAGTCTCCGCCATATAATATAGTTGTGGAGCGATGATTTTTTCTTCTCTGGCCACAGCCCTAATCGCGGTTGCAATCGCAATAATTGGATAAAAATGCCCACCCGTTCCACCACCTGTAAGTACTATTTTCATGCTAAATGATTATTTTTGATATTTGGACACATTGAGAATAATACCGACCTCCGCAAGTACTAGCAATAATGCTGTACCGCCGTGACTAACAAAAAGAAGTGGCATTCCCGATAGCGGTATCACCCCGAGCATTGATGCAATGTTCATGAAAGATTCCGACATCACCAGTATAACAATTCCAACCACCAATAGTCCACCAAATTGATCGCTTGAGCGAGACGCGATCTTCATAGCACGAAATGCAAAAAGCAAAAAGAAACCGATGAGCAAAACACTTCCAGCAAACCCGAATTCTTCTGCTTGTACCGCAAAAATAGAGTCTCCGATCGGCTCTGGTAAGAAATTAAACTTCTGTACACTCTGACCAAATCCTCTACCAAACATTTGTCCAGAACCAATAGCGATCAATGACTGCTGTATTTGATAGCCCGCCCCCTGTGGATTGGCTGATGGATTTATAAATGTATTCAGACGCTCTCGAATATAGGGTCGATTGTATGCCACAATCCCTAGTACAAAACAAGAAATTAAGCCCAAAATAATAATATCTTTCCATCGCGCGCCACCAACAATAAGCATTGAAAGACCTGCCACAAAAATAATGACGATTGTTTTTGTATCGGTTTGTGTATATAAAATCGGTGTTAAAATCAAAACAATAACAAGAAGTGGTAATAATCCGTATCGGAATTGAGAAATCTTCTCTTTTACCCCCGAAAGCCACGCCGCAAAATAAATGATAAAACCTATCTTTAAAAATTCAGATGGTTGGAAAGAAATCGGACCAATATCGATCCATCTTTTTGCACCACCATGTTCAATACCAAACCCAGGAATAAAGATCGCTAAATTTAGCAAAATTGACGCTAGAAAAATATAAAAAGCATACTTGCGCCAGGCACGGTAATTGATGTGCGCTGTCATTGCCATACACATAAAACCCAAAATCAAACCGATCGCTTGAGTAGTTGCGATAGAATTAAACTGCGGACCATTTCGTGCAAGCAATCCAAGCGAAGCTGAGCTAAAAATAAAAAACCCAGTGATCGCAAGGATGACCACACTAACCAAAAATACTTTGTCGAGTGTAAATTTTTTCATATCTATTCTTGACTACTTGGACCACGGCTCCCCTTCTTGTACTGCTCAAGAGGTAATCGTTTCCAAGAATCAATGATCGGCGTAATAAACTTCCACGCATATTTTACCTCATCAGTGCTTGTAAAAAGAGTCTGGTCACCGAGCACTGCGTCATAGAGCACTCGCTCATACGCATCGGGTATATAGTGTGTTGTATGAAAATCTTTGTAATTGAAAGATAGGGTTTTTGATTCAGTTTGCATGCCAAAACCAGGTTTTTTGACCCAAAATCGTACTTTTATTGCCTCATCTGGCTGAATACGAAAAGAAAGGATGTTGGTCTTTTTTTCTCCAGTGGTATCTTTAAAATAAATTGATATTTCCGTCTTGGTCTCTGCAAGTGCCTTTCCACTTTCAAGATAAAAAGGGACGCCATCCCATTGTTTTGTATCTACAAATGTCTTGAGCTGAAAATATGTTTCCGTTGTAGAATTCCTAGAGACCCCAGACTCTTCTTTATATCCATAGTACTGTGCTCGCACTGCAGAAGTATGGATATTTTTGACAGTAATCGGATGCAAATTTTTGAGCACTAGTGCCCGTTCTTTACGAATACTTCCCGCGTCAAAAGCCCTAGGTCTGTTCATGGCAAGAAGCGCCAACATGGCAAGTATGTGATTTTGTCCGACATCCTTGAGCGCGCCTACTCCGTCATAAAAATTCGCACGACCTTCGATACCGATTTTCTCCAAGAGTTGAATATGCACACATTCAATATGCTTACTGTTCCACAACGGCTCAAACAGCGAGTTTGAAAAACGAAATGCTAAAATATTTTGTAACGCTTCTTTGGCAAGATAATGATCAATACGAAAGATTTGCTCTTCTTTAAACAAAGCCCCCAGAAGAGTGTCTAGTTTTTTAGCTGTTTCAATATCGTTACCAAATGGCTTTTCCACCAAAATTCGCGTCCAACCGACATTGCCACCACACGGTATCGTGAGACCTGATTTTGATAGTTGTTCTAAAATAGTCTCGTAAAAAGACGGCGCGACCGAAAGATGAAAAATTTTATTTGAACATTGCTTAAAATCAGTCTCATCTACCTGAATCAATCGTTTTGCTAAATTTTCGTAGTCTATCGGCGAATCAAATTGCCCTTGTTGGTATACGATATTGCTCAGAAATCGGTGGATATCTTCTGGTCGATACATCGCATGGTTAATATGCATTTCTTCTTTTAAAAAAAGTCTGAAGTCCTGATCAGAGAACTCGCGTCTTGAGAAACCGACAATCTTAAATTTGCGTGGAAGGAGTTTTTTGGTATACAAACTTAGCAATGCAGGCAGTAATTTGCGTTTTGACAGATCGCCAGTCACTCCACAGATGATAAAAATCGTCGGAGAAATCTGCTCCGGGTTTGTGATAATCTCTTGTGCCATTACCTATACTATATCAGATGGAAAGAGATAGCCCAAAACGGTCACCCAGTTTATCCACAGGGGGTATGTTTTTTGTCAAAAATCGAGTATATAATTAACAGCTAAGAAAGGTCGTTACTCAACTCAACCGTTTTTTTAAAAAAATTAACTTATACAAAAATATATGGCAAAAACAACAAGTTTAGTGTTTGGTATTGTGTTTGTGCTCGTTGCAGTGCTCGGTATGATCGGCACACCTATCGTCGGTCCTGGGGAAGGCGCACTTTTCCACACCAACACCGCTCATGATGTGATCCACCTTTTAGTTGGTCTCGTGTTCCTTGCAGTCGCATGGTTTGCTGTAGACAAAGCATCTCTCGCACTCAAGGTGGTGGGTGTAGTATACCTACTGGTGGCATTACTCGGCTTTACCATGGATAGTCCAGTGCTTGGATTTATTGATGTAAACGCCGCAGATAATTGGCTCCATGTCGTGCTTGGCGTAGTGATCCTTTGGCTCGGCGTCAGCGCATCAAAAAAGGATGTTGCTCCTATGGCGTAATAGCAAATAACATTCTCTGTGTTCCATTAAAACCGCCCATCTGGGCGGTTTTAATCTCTTTGTTTTTTTTGGTATCAAAATGGTCGAAAAATTAAACGGCTAACTTCGCGAAGTTAGCCGTTTAGCATGACTCTAATGAGCCATATAGCCATAAAATAGTCTTTGACGGTTTTAAGCCACCGTTTGGCGTAAAGATGAATCGGCGTATGATCTGTTTTTACGCAAATTGGGGACTGAGTCCCCCGATTTTTCTACTGAAAAATCGGGGGAAACCCACACCCACTACTTTCAGTTTTTCCACCACCTTTCTATCTACACTTTCCGCAAAAACCCACGAACTACCTCTCGATCATCCCACGGAATAGTTCCACTTGCTGTTACCATCGACTGTTCAGCTCCTTTACCGGTAATCAGTACAATATCCCCACTCTTTGCCAGAGAAAGCGCCTTTGCAATACCCTCTTTTCTATCCAAAATAGTAAAGAGATTTTGTCCACGTACCTTGCCCACCCTTTCTGCCACGACTGCAATATCCTCAACAATCTCTTTTGGATCATCGTCATATGGATCGACATTGCTTACCACCACATAGTCTGCTTCTTTACCCACAATAGTCCCCATCGCTGGCCGTTTAGCCTTGTCTCTCCCTCCACCTTCCGCACCGAGGAGTACAATAATCTTTGCACTTCCCTGTCGCATTGATTTTGCAGTAGCGAGAAGCGCACCCATACTTTCTTTTTCATGTGCATAATCTACGATTACTGAAAAATTTTGTCCCCCTTGTATCTGCTCCATTCGGCCAGGAATCAGGGTCAGTCTTTCGAGTCCCGCCTGAATATCTTTTGGACTAAGACCAGCTTTCTCCGCAATAATAATAGCCGGCAGAGCATTGTAAATGTTAAATGTACCAAGTACCGAAAGATGATACTGCGCGCTCCCTAGGGTAAATTGCGGGCCTAAAGGAGTGTGTATCGAGCCTTTGACTTGAAAGTCTGACTGATTCACGATACCGTAGGTCATTTTTTTATCAGCCGGAAAACTGAGAAAATAATCCTTGTGTTCGCTGTCAGCATTGGCAATAACCATAGTCGGGATTGATTTTCCTGCAATCACCTTTTTTGGTCTCTGTGACAACTCTCGAAAAATCGTACCTTTGGCTTGTTTATATTTTTCAAAACTACCTCCATGTGATGGTAAATGTTCTGGAGTAAGGTTGGTAAAGACGAGTGTATCGTACGCGATACTTTTGTGACGAAATTGTTTTATCCCCTCAGAGGTGGTTTCCACGATACAATACTGACAACCTTCACTCACCATCTTTTTCATCAGTCGTTGAATAGTAGCGCGGCCGGGCATGGTCATGTGGTATTTATTGAGCTCTTCTTTATCCCCAATACGGATATTTGCGCTCGTGATCATACCAACTTTGTACTTTTGACTAAGTCCAGCCCAGATAAAATTGGCGGTGGAGGTTTTGCCTTTGGTACCGGTCACACCGATTACCACCATCTTTTTTGACGGCTGACCATAATAGAGAGCCGAACCTACCGCAAGAGCATAGTAGTAGCCGGAAAAGATCTGCTTCGGGACGATTTTTTTGATGAAAGATTTAAACATGATTTTTAATTTTATACTGAAAGTATAGCAAGAAAATTAAAATAGGAAACTTTGACTTGTGGACCTAAGGAGAATCGGACTCCTACCTCGTCCATGCCATGGACGCGTAATACCATTTTACTATAAGCCCAGTAGATATACAGTTTACTTGAAAATATCCGGTCGGCAAATGCTTGATTTTTACCCCGGTATTCGGTATAGTAGTATGGTTCGTTTTAGTGTTTCAAACACATACGGGCCCTTAGCTCATCTGGTAGAGCACCTCATTTGCAATGAGGGGGTGGCAGGTTCGAGTCCTGTAGGGTCCACAAAAAAATCCGCTTTTTGGCGGATTTTTTGCTGGACCCTAAAAAAGCGCTGGGAGCGCTTTTGTCAGGACTCGAACAACGGAACGGGTACCTAGTCAGTAGACTAGGTCGTGAGTTGGTGCCTAGCCCGAACCGAGTGTCGACGAGGTAAGAGGCGAAGGAGAGATTCCTGTAGGGTCCACCATTTCAGATTTGCCGAAGAAGTTGCCTCGGGGCTCCGCCCCTCGGCATTGGTTTCCGCCAAGAAATTCCAGGGGGTTTTGAATTCCGCCAAAAGAATTCCCGCCGCAAGTCGGCGGTTCGAGCCGATGGAAACAAGAAAATCTCTCATCCGTGAGGGATTTTCTTGTTTAGAGAGATTTTGTGCTTGGTTGGCCTCAATAATCCAGTTTCGCATGAGTTCGAGCCAATGATTGCCTTTTCGCTCAAAATCAGATAATTTCTCCTCAATTGTTTTCTTTTCCGCCATTAAAATATTTTTCTTTTCTTGGTATTCGCTAAGTTCCAACGCCTCAGCTAAATATGCGTCCGTTAGTCGTTCCAACTTTTCTTTAATGGCGGAAATTTGATCGCGGATATTTTGAGCGAAAAGGTCAGATGAGTGGCGGGATTCTGAACCTTTTGAAAAGCAAAATTATTTTCCGTATTTTTCATAAAATTTATTCTCAAATAATGCAGTCGGGTCATACTTTCTTTTTGTTGCAAAAAACGAATCAATTTCCGGGTACGCTTGATGTAATTGTTTCTTCGAATAATAAAGTTGATAAGGCAGATAATATGTCCCATTTAAGCTATTCGCTAAATCAATCAAGTCGGTTGTCGTTTTTTGCAACACCTTACTTTCTCTTTCATTTAGTTTCTGATTGAAATACAAAACAAACGCAAACATATTTTCTTTTGCATAAGGCAATGCAGTAATATTATCTTTGCTTACTATCCGAATAGTTACATTGAGCAAATTTGCTCCATTATTTTTAACCGTGCTTCGTAACCCATCCACAAAGTCGGGCATTTTCTCTTGTGGAATAAAGTATTCTTGTAAAATATCGGTATCCTTGAGTTTATTTTTTAGGTATCCCATAGAGTCATACATTTCCTGATTTCGAGAAACCAAACAAACTTCTTTTTGACTCATCGCTTGATTTCTCGAACAGGTATGCAAACTCGGTTCGGCATACTTTTCTAGTGTCCATCGTACCCAACGACCAAAACCGCCAGTTTTTGAAAAATTTATTACCAACCTGTTTATCCAATTATGTTCATCCGGTTTTAGAGATGGTATCTCTCCATCAGAATTTGTTTTTGTATAAGTATGAACGGCGGTTTCGGTCAGGTACGAAGTTGGTGCAATGGATAACCTTGAATAAGTTAGGCCGATTTGGTCATTATTCTCAATATTCTTTTTGTAATATTCGGGAAAATCTTTGTAGTTGATATAATTTGTTTTCCATTCATACATTTCATTTTCAACGACCTCAATATCGGCATCGAGAATAACCCCAAATAATCCGTAGCCACCAAGAGCTGATTTAAATAATTCTGGATTTTCTGAAGGGCTTGCAGTTTTTATTTCACCATTGCTCAACATAATGCGAAAAGATTTTACCGTCGGAGCAATCGGCCCAGGATTATGGGCAATACCGTGAGCATTAACGCTTAGTGTTCCCCCAACAGTAAAAATATTGATAGATTGCATTGCTTTGACCGCAAGCCCTTCCTTATCAAGAAATTGCTGAATCTGCGCCCAAGTCGCGCCAGTTTGGGTATGTAAAATTTTATTTTCCTTATCAAGTTTGATCTGGTTAAAATTTTTCATATCCAAGACTAATCCGTTTTGGATAAAAGATTGACCGCCCATACTATGCCGTTGACCAGCACTTGTTACTTTCAAATCATTCTCACGAGCAAAAAGGAGGGCATTTTTTACGTCCTCTATCGTTGAAACTTTTACAACTCCATAAACGGAAGTCTTATTAAGACAGCTTGCGTCATTGACCACTCCTCCTTTTTGCTCGAAATCAATCAGGTGTGCAGGTGTTTTTATTGTGATTGTTGTCGGTTTTGTTTGGTCAACGGCATTTGGAAAAATAAAATTGCAATCTTTTTCTCCGTTAGGCGGAGACGCATAATCAAAAACTTTTTTCGCACTAATAACAACAAAAGACGCAACAATCAAAGATGTTACAATCGTGCTCTTTTTATGAAAAAATTTTTGAAGCGTCTCATATTGAAATTGTGATAATGTCTTTGTTCTGTTATAATGATTTTATCATTTTTCCGCTGTTTCGACCATTTGTGCGGAAAATAATTTTGCTTTTCAAAAGGTTCAGAATCCCGCCCGCATTCCTCCCCAGACCCCTCCTGCGGGCAGGAAATCAGCCGAGGTTTTGCCAAATCCCTTTCCCCAGAAAAATTGTTTTGGCAAAACCGAGTCCATTTCAATTTTCAGGATTTTCCGCAAAATGGGTTCTGACTTTTTCAAACAAACACCACCCGATTGAATTTCCCCGCGAAAATAAATTTAAAAAAAACCGACTCTGGTCGGTAAATACTTCCACATTACTTCCTCTTCCATCTCTGCCAGCGTTTACGAGGGAGGCGTGGTTTTCTCGGAGATTTTACACCAGCCTCTTGAAGCAGAGTAAACTTACTCGCCTGACATTCAATACAGGTGCAAGTCGAGCCACTTTGTTCTCTGGGAATACAATCCTCGTGCCTTCCGCTACTGCACGCTTCGCACAATCCATTCATAAAAAGCCTTTCCTGTAGACACTATACGCCGGCAATACACAAAAATCAATTATTTCCTGGCTCTTGCCAACTCAATCACATGTCCCAAAAACTCAGACAGACTACTCCCCACTGCCGAAAGTGATAGTGGAAAGAGAGACTCATCAGTAAGTCCAGGTAGCGTATTGACCTCGAGAATATAAATGCCCCGTTTTGGGTGGACAATAAAGTCTGACCGCGAGTAGTGGCGAAGGCCAAGCGCTTTGTGTACCGCCACCGATGCATCCTGAATCTTTTTTATTTCCTCTTTGGTAAAATTACCAGGGCAGATTTCTTTGCTTTTACCACTGTACTTTGCCTCATAGTCAAAAAGTCCCGATGGGCTAGTATGTACAATCTCTACCGGCAAAAGAGAATAGAACGACTCCCCTCGAAAACCCTCGATCACTCCGCATGTCGCCTCCCTGCCAGAAATATATTCTTCGACGAGTGCCTCAGTGTCGTGCTCAAACGCTTTTCTCAAACCTTCTTCGAGCTCATGTACCGTACGTGCTACCGATACACCCAACGACGAGCCGGCTCGGACAGGCTTGATCACCGCAGGCATCGGAAAGGTTTTAAAGAGATGTACAATATCAGTATGGGTATACTCACCCCTTTTTATCGTCTTGTGATGCGGGGTTTTGATACCATGTTCGGTAAAGACTTTTTTGGACAGGACTTTATTCATTCCCAAAGCTGAAGCGAGGTATCCTGATCCGGTATATGGTATGGCAAAGGTATCTAAAAGATGCTGTACTCTACCGTCTTCACCGTACTCGCCATGAAGCGCATTGAAGACCACATCGAGATGCTTGATAATTTCTCCTGGGGTATACGCCACACCGCCGGTATACCACAAACCGTCTTTAGAAATAAAAATATCTTGCGCATGATACGTATCCGGTATGTGTTTAAGCACAGAAGCACCTGACTTGAGCGATACTTCGTATTCGCTTGATGGTCCACCCCGCAATACTCCCACCCTAGTCTTTGACATGTAATACAGTATATCAAAAAAATAAAAAGTCGGAAAATCCGACAGAGACAACACAAACTACTTGAACACAAGACCGATTTTCTCCCAAACACTCGGCGCACCAAGAGTGGCTGGATCAAAAGAGACATTGATGTCCTTTGGAGAAATACCAGCCTCGGCAAAATGTCTCGAATCGTATCGAAACGAGCCAGCCTCCCAGACCACCTTATGACGGAGACTGCCGAGCGAAAAGATTTTGTCATGTCGCTCATGCGCCACCTGTCTTCGACAGTGACGACAGTAGGTGAACTTGAACACCGCAAACATCATGTCGTGAGCGACCATGGTGTTTTCGAGGATACCGCTGTGACTTTTGCGCATTCTCGGACACATGATGATCACGCGATCCACTGACATGCTCTGACACTGAGAACACCGCCTCTCTTTTCTTTTCCTGAGACGATAGTGCACGCACCCTCCTGCTCCAACGAGACAGGCGCAACCGGCCACTGCCAAGATGATTGAATTCATAAAATAACTCCGATACTGATACTACAATATTTAGAGTGTAAAGTCAAATATCTGGGTAGAATGAAGATGTACGAATTATGATTCATGAATGATGCAGGAGTACATATACGCCATGGCGTATATGTACTCAAACTATCTCACAACCATCGACATAGCATACTCCCCCACTTTTGTTCTCAAGATACTTAAGGCGAGTGCAGGCACACCGAGTTTTTTGCCGAGCTCATGTGCGACAGAGCGAACATACACACCACTCCCGCAAGAAATTTTCATTTTTATAATAGAAAATGACACATCACTCTGGTACCCAGCAAAAAACTTTTTCCAATCCGCAATAATTTCTTCCTGTCTAAAATCCCCTCGCACCAAAGAGATATTTGTAAGTATTCGAGCCTCGAGAGTCTTTGCTGAAATACTCTCTACAGACATAAGATTAATACCGTAAACCTCTACCTCTCTGCTTGGCATATTTTCCTCTCGTAGCTCTCCCTCCTTTGCCAGCTGAAAAAGCGGTTTGCCATTTAACGTCTTTGAAGAAAAGGGTGGGTACTGTTGCGCATACTTGCCCACAAACGACGCGAGCTGGGACTCGAGAAGAGCCCGCGCCGGCGAGTACACCGGCGCGGGAGCCACCTCGTGAATCCTTCCCAACACATCATAGCTATCTGTCGATACTCCAAAAAGCACCTCGCATTCATATTCTTTATCGAGCCCTAGATATTTATCCCTCTCTTTATTTTCATCATCTACCATCACCAGCATCACCCCTTCCGCCATAGGATCAAGCCTTCCCGCGTAGGACAAAACCGCGTCTCTATATTCAGGTTGATCCACCCTCAATCTATCCAGACACGCCAGTGGTGTCTCACCCAATTTTTTATACAAGAAAAGCATTTCTATACTAAGTTTATCTTTAATCTACAGTAAAAACAGGTGATTGTGAACAGTCTCGAGTTTTGCTAGAATACACCTATGTCTGAAAACGAATCAAAAGCTAAAAAAATATCGACCGAAAGTTACAAAGGCGTACGCGACTTTTATCCGCCCGATATGGCGGTCCAGAATTATATTTTTGCTACCTGGAAAAAAGTCGTGGAAAAGTTTGGCTATCAAGAATACACCGCGTCCGTCCTCGAGCCTGCCGAGCTCTATCGCGCCAAATCGGGTGAAGAATTGATCAATGAGCAGACCTACACCTTTACCGATCGAGGTTAGCGTGAAGTTACTCTCCGCCCAGAAATGACCCCGACCGTCGCTCGCATGGTGGCAAGTAAAAAACGAGAGCTTTCATTCCCCCTCCGCTGGTACTCTATTCCCAACCTCTTCCGCTACGAACAGCCCCAGCGCGGTCGCCTCCGTGAACATTGGCAACTCAATGTCGACCTTTTCGGCGTAAAATCACTTCAAGCAGAAGTGGAAGTTATTTCTCTCGCGGTGGAAATCTTGCGCGCGTTTGGTCTTAAAGATCAACAGTTTGCAGTGCGGATCAACAACCGCAAGATTGTAAACTTTATTATGAACGAAGTCCTCGAGCTTTCTTCCGAAAACACACATGCGCTCGCCAAGCTCATTGATCACAAAGCCAAAATGCCTGCGAGTGAATTTACTACAAAAGCCGAGGCCCTTGTCGGTCTGAAATCTGACTTATTTAAGGAGCTCATCAATTCTCAGAACTTCGAACAGTTTATCTCCATCCTCCCTGTTTCGATGCGTACCTACGAAGGCATCCTTGAAACAAAATCCGTCATCGAGAGTTTGGAGAAACTCGGCATCACCAATGTCATCTTCGACCAAACCCTTATGCGTGGTTTCGACTACTACACCGGCACTATTTTTGAAGTGTTTGATACCAATCCAGACAATCGTCGGTCTGTCTTTGGTGGCGGTCGCTACGACGATCTCCTCTCCATCTTCGATCAAGAAAAAGTACCGGCAGTGGGCTTTGGCGCGGGAGATGTGGTTATGAAGGATTTGCTTGAGACTTATGATCTACTCCCTGTTGAAACTTCAAAAACTCGTCTCTATATCGCCCTCATGGATGAAAGCTCAATCACCTTTGCTCAAGACCTCGCTCAATCATTACGAGAAGAGGGTTTATCAGTCGCACTCGACTATTCTGACAAGAAAATCGGCGACCAAATAAAACATGCTGACAAAAATAAAATCCCGTTTGTCACTGTAATAGGCACAGACGAAGTCAAATCTGGTCAATTCAAAATCAAAAACCTTTCGACTGGAGAAGAAAAGATTGCGACAGAAAAAGAAATCGCCGGAATAGTAAAATAAGCAAAGCTTTTTTGGACGGCACTCAGACGCTGTGCACATTGCTATGCCCACACAATCTTCGTTTGTTCAAATAAAAAGCAACACACTCGTGTTGCACTAGCGCTTAAAAACCAAAAAGAAGCCGGCGCAGGTCAGGGTCACCACAACACCCACCCAAAACATCGCCATCGTGGCTTCTTTCCCAAGCATCGGTCCTCGAAGCATCGTCATCTGGATATTCACCAGATTAGACGCCAGGAAATAGACGATGATTGGTCCGTGATTGTGTCCCAATGCCCAAAGTTGCTTTACGATGGGTGCCGAGGTCATGGTGCCCGGTGTAATGACACCTGCCAAAATCACCGTGACCATTCCTCGAGTGCCCGAAAGCACTTCACGCATATTGTCCATGTATCTGGCGATCAGGGCATTTGCCTGACCAGTGACCAGAAACATCAACGCAATGAGAGGCAACCAGCCAACAATCATCTTTCCAGTTTCCTTGAGACCGCCAAAAACTAGCTCGCTTTTGCCGATCTTGAAGTTGACCACCATCAAGACCAACCCAGCAAGAAGCATCGGTCCATACATGAGAAGCATCGTCTTCATACTCTTTTGTCCTTCGTTCAAAATGTTGAGAACTACCAAATGTTACTATATCACACATACAGCAATATAGTCAAGTATACCGAATAGAGTCCCGTCTGATATACTTTTGTGGCATTTGTAACACTGAAACCATGCGAAAAATCATTTTTGACATCGAAACAAAGAATCTTTTTGAAGAAGTCGGTAGCAACGACCCTGCCGCGCTCGATATTTCGGTGATTGGCATCTATGATTCACACACAGACACCTACACCGCCTATACAGACAAAGAGCTCAAACAAGTTTGGCCAATTATAGAAAGTGCTGATGTGCTGATCACCTACAACGGCGACCATTTTGATATTCCTCTACTCAATAAATACTACCCCGGCGACCTAAGCAAAATAAAAAGTCTCGACCTACTCGTTGAAATACGCGCTTCACTCGGTAGACGACTCAAGCTTGACACTATTGCGGAAGCAACTCTCGGCAAAAATAAGATTGGCCACGGCCTCGAGGCTGTCGAATGGTACAAACAAGGCGAGATCGAAAAAATTAAAAAATATTGCCTTGAGGATGTAAAAATCACCAAAGAAGTTTACGAATACGCCCTCAAAAACGGTCATCTCAAATATAAAGATAACGGCGAACTCAAACAAATAAAACTCGACACTACTAAGTGGCAGGACAAAGAAGCGAGTGCAATAACATTTACATTACCTTTTTAGAGAGTTTTATATTGCACAATTTGAAATATGCTATACTTATTCCCATTAACCTTTTAAAAATATGAATGTTATTAATCCACCAAGTACTGGCCCATCACCTATGAATTCTGATAAAAAAGAAAGTGTCCTTACCGTGCCGACTGCCATTATTATTGCCGGAGTACTCATCGCTGGAGCTCTCTACTATAGTAAACGCCCAGCTACTCTACCAACACCCGCAAAAGAAGACCTCAAAATTCAGTCCGCTGACATAGATATTATCCCTATAACAGAAGCGGATCATATTTTAGGAAATCCAAACGCACTCGTAAAAGTAGTCGAGTTTGGCGACCTCGAATGTCCTGCTTGTATCTATTTTCATCCAATAATGAAAAAAATCATGGAAGAGTATGGCAAAGACGGGAAAGTGGCGTGGGTATACAGACATTTCCCCCTCGATCAGATCCATCCAAAAGCCCGCAAAGAAGCTGAAGCATCAGAGTGTGTCGCCAAGCTTGGTGGCAATGATCAATTCTGGAAATTTATCCATCGCATTTTTGAAATCACCAAAGGCAACAATACACTCGACGAAAGTCTGCTTGGAAAAACAGCTGTGGAAATAGGTATCAACAAAAAAGCCTTTGACTCGTGTCTTGCGTCAGGCATATTTAAGAGCAAAATTCAATCATATCTCGAAGACGGTATTCGTGCTGGCGTCAAAGGTACTCCATACAACATCCTCATCACACGCGACGGCAAAAAAATCCCTCTCAACGGCGCGTACCCGTACGAGAGTATGAAAGCGATTTTGGATGCGGTGATTGCGGAGGTGAAGTAGAGATGAGTAGATTCAAGAATCAAGATTCACGATTCATGAATAAGATCCACGCGGACAGCATTGCGTGGGAAACTTATTCTTCTGTACACCTCACTCATGAAATCTAGCTTCTGTTCTAAATAAAAACACACCGAGTGAATGGTGCATATCGGATGAGCCATACACCATAAAATATAAAAGGCTAACTTCCGAAGTTAGCCTTTTATCATGGCTGTATAGAGCCATTTTCGTTTTTTACAGGTTTTTGAGTATTTTGACCTAATTTTGTGCCAATCGCGCTAGTTTACACCACTCACATTCCTCATCGTCGCAAAAACTTTTGACCAGCGAACCAGACGTTACCGCTTTCACCAAAGTAGTAATTTCTTCTTTTACCTTCGTGATATCAGCTTCCGTAATCGGCAAAGAAACCGTCGGACATCGCCCCTTATCATCTGGTTTAATGAATACGAGTGCCGGCTCAATCTTTTTACTCTTGTACTTACTCTGTGCCGACAACAAAATGTAATAAAAAACTAACTGACGAAAATAGTCTCCGGTACTCGATTTGGTCTCGCCCTTGATCGAAGCTACCGACTCCGCTTGTTTGGTCTTGTAATCAAATACAAACACGGCGTCACCTGAGACAAGTACCGCATCCATCTTGCCGTGTAGTCGCACACCAGACTCTTCAGTTTCAAACCAAGACTCAGTAAGCACTTCTCCCACCTGAGTAAAATGGGGATGGAGTGCATGAGCCACATCGGGAGCAATCTCAACCAATTCTTCTCGCACCGCCCCTTTTTCAAACGAAGGCAAAAGCGACCGATCGAGATATTCTGAAGTTGCCCCTAAAATCTCCGACCCAATCCGCTCCACCGTGAGTCCCTCACGTTTTAGATGCCACAATCGATCCATCGCAAGATGCATAGCACTTCCCCCTTCAGATTTCGCCGATGGCGGTTCTGGCACTTTCAAAATACTCTTGTAGAAAAATGCTTGCGGACATTTCAAAAAATGATTGAGAGCGGTGACCGAGAGTCCTTTGTCGAATAACACACTGTGCGCGTAGGCATTGAGCTCGGCTGTACGCGTGTCCGAGCCTCGCGTCTTTGCGAGCACAAACGCATCATCCTGTGTCGCAAGGATTTCGCTTCGAACAATATCTTTCTCTGAAAGCTCATCAATAAAAGACAGTGGGGTAAAAGCTTTTCCAGATACATCTTCAAGCGGAGTAATAATAGTGATATGTTTTCGCGCGCGAGTGAGAGCGACATAAAAAAGTCGTCGAGCATCTCTCAGGTCATCACCTTCATTTTTCTCTTGATTTGGAAGCACAAAAGAGGCAGATTTTGGGCGAGTGAGCCACGACTCATTGACTGCGAATGGCAAGAAGACCTCATCGTATTCGAGCCCTTTAGAACCGTGGGAAGTCATAATCCGAATCGGTGCGTCAGGCACACCCGAGAGCACTTTGACACTGCGATTTTCAGCTACCAGACGGTATGAGAGCAAAGCTTCGATGAGTTTTCGTGGATCATCGGCGTAGGATCGGTCTCGAAGAGAGAGTTCTGAAGCAAGCGAAATAATCCCACGCCACACTTCAGCATTGGCAGGATTTTTAACAATCAAACTTTGCAATCCACTCTTTTCTGCAACATACACCAAAAAAGAAATCCCTCCGCGATGCGAAAGTTCTTTGCAGACGGTTTGTATGATGGGCAAATCAGCAACAACTTCGTCTCCTTTGCCGGTCTTCACTAGCCGAATCAGTGTCGATGCTCGAGCCAAGGACACACCCCACAAGCCCGAAGCCAGAGTGACTGCCAAGCTTTCTGTTTGCGACGGGTCACTCACAAAGTGAATCAGCTCAAAAAATAATGCGCCAATAGGGTGAATGAAAATATTGACACCTCGCTCAGAGACCGCGCGAATATTGTGCGCTTCGCAAAGAGTCGCGACACGTTCCACATCTCGATTGCGACGGACAATCACCGCACAGGTCATATCTTCCTTCCCCTCTGCCCGCTTAGAAAAATCTTTGAGTCGCTCAACCAGTGCTTTGTCTGCCGATGAGCTATTGCCCGCCGTAATCACGTCTATCGGTCGCGCTTTATCATCACCACCCGCATTGAGTTTAATTCGCAAAAGTGGATGTTCACCGTCCGCATAATTATGCTCAATGAGCGAAAATCCCGCGTCCAAAATAGACTGGTGTGAGCGGTAATTGTCTTCAAGTGAAATAACCTGCATGTTCTTCCAGATGGTCTGAAATTGCAAGAAATTTTTGACCGATGCACCCTGAAAGCGATAAATTGCCTGCTTTTCATCTCCCACCACAAACAGATTCGGCGTATCAAAGAAGCTGGCGATAATCCGAATGATTTCGTTTTGCGAGTCGTTGGTGTCTTGGTGTTCATCTACCAAAAGATACAAATATTTTTCTTGGATCAGGGACTTGAGGAGTTCATCAGTACGAACCGCTTTTAAAAGCTCAAAAATCAAATCATCAAAGTCGATTTTCTTTTCAGCGCGCTTCTTGGCTTCGTATGCTTCATAGACATCAGCGAACAAGAGTGTCTTTTCGCACTTTTCTATGAGCTTTCGTGCATCTGCTTTGAGTTGCCCTTTGGTCGCTCCTCGAGTGGAAATAGACTCTTCATCATTTTTTATTCGCTCTGCCTCCGTACGAGCAAAATCAGAAACCATTTGGGGGGTGAGTGCATCTCGCTTGGCGTCACTCACGGTCTTCAAAATAGTCGAAATATAAAAATCCGGCTCGCCGAGCGGTCGAATCATCTTGTATTTTTTGTCTTTCAAAATCTCTCGCACTAGTGCCTGCGACTCAATATCGGTCATCTGCAACGCGCGATAGATGTGTGTGAAGTGATCAGGAAATTCAGCAAAAACGCTCGAAGCAAAACCATGGAAAGTATGTATCCGCACCTCATCCGCGCGACTACCGATAATCTCGCGAAGCTTCATCCGCATCGCTTTGACTCCGGCATCAGTAAACGTAATCGCCAAAATGCCCGACGGCGGGGTGTCAGTCAGACGCAAAATGTTGGCAATCCGCAAAGTCAAAATGGTCGTTTTACCCGTCCCAGGGCCTGCAATCACCATCACCGGTCCCTCAATAGTCTCCACCGCCAATTTCTGCTTTTTATTGAGCTTTTTATACAGCCGATCAAAAGCTTCGGTATTTTTTGGATTCATAATTAGTAGTATAGCAAAAATAAAGTGGTATATATAAATAAAAAGGACCGGTGAATTTTTAGGCTCAAAGGTCTTCGCTTAATCAATCGTCTTTCAGGGACATATGATGAGGGTATACTGTCGCTCAGGACTGAAGAGTGTTGTAGCCTCAGCCATTTGATCGAATGTGACTTTGTGTAAGTCATCCCAAACTTCCTGCATAGGAATGATCCGTTGATCCCAAACCAAATCTTCTGCCGAGTTCCTAGCCAAGTTTTGTCCAACAAGATCAATCATCAAACACTTCTGCTTGAGTGACTTTAGCTTGTGGTCGAACAGGTCGCGACTCGACGGAACCATCCCGACACACTTACGAACAAGTTCATCGATGTAGTGAGTAGTATCGGGACTAATTCTACCTCCGATCTCACATTCACACACATCCTGAAAGTCCGTATGGTTGATGCCAATACCATAAGCAAGGCTCCGTTTTTGACGGATCTCATCAAAAAGAATCTTGTTGAGCATATGACCAAACACCACGCGTGCCTGCCGAGGAAAATCGGCAGGGAAAGCCCATGTCGCTTTGTATTCTGTCTGATCAAACTTGAAGCTGACGTGATCAGAAAGCTTCACCGTCCTGGAACGATTTGCAGGAGTCGGGATTTGACCGAACGGTTGCGGAATTGGATTCCGCGCACCATTCTTTCGCATACCGAACGGACTCTTTTCAAGCTCGATGATCATTTCTTCGGTTTTGAGGCCACCGATGATCACCAAACTGATGTTTGCGGGGACATAGTGCTTGTCGTAGAAACCTTGCAGATCTGCTTCCGTTGCCGAAAGAAAACCTTCTGGCCGACCAAGTGGTCGATTCCATGTTTCAAGACGATGTCCTCGAAACAGTGCTTTGCGGATACCCATGTCCCATTCCAATCTCTCGAGAAAAGGGTATTTTCCGTTGAATTCACAGGAGATGACCTTACGCTCACGCTCCACGTCCTTTTCGATTCGAGCTCCGAGGAGCATCGATCCGAAAATTACGAGAGCTTCACGAAAGATGGCAGGGTCAGCAGGAACAGCAAACTTGTATTGGGTCGACAAGTAACTTGTGCTACCGAACTCAGCCCGACCTCCACAGATCTCAAAGAACTCCTTCGATGAACTAAACTCTCGATTGGGAATGTTCTGACTGACGACATGCTCGACAAAATGAGCAAGTCCCGGCATCGCTACCGGATCTTCTCGTCCACCGCTGTGGACGACGATTTCTACTCCGATCCAGGGACGATCCCAGAATACGGAGTGGACTTCAAGCTCGTTCGAAAGAACACGCTTGGTGAATTCTGCATATGGGTCATACATACGTTATTTTCCTTTGTTTTGAATGTGCTTGATTGAGGTAATAAACATAGATTACTCTCAATCTATTCTAAAATTCAAACCATACCATAACATAATAAATGGGTAAAAGTCAAATAATGTTAGTTTTTTTAAAAAACAACCTAAATACGGCTCTATAGAAGCCCTAAAAAGTTTAAAGGCTCAACGGTGCCCGTTGAGCCTTTAAAAAGAAATGTAAACTTTATTCCCCCTTTGTATACCCCTCCAAAAATACCTTTTTAAAATCATCGAACATCCCATTCAAAATAGACTGTCGAATACTCTCTACGAGATGCACAATAAAATGCAAGTTGTGAATTGAAGCAAGTGTGTGCGCCAAAAGCTCTTTGGTACGTGTCAAATATGCCAAGTACGCGATTGTGTAATGACGGCAGGTGTAACACGCACAATCGGCCTCGATCGGTGCAAAACATTCGCGGTATTTTGCATTATCAATATGTATTTTACCACCCTTTGTGTAGAGAGTGCCGTTGCGAGCTTGCCGAGTCGGCGCCACACAGTCGAAGGTATCACAACCATTTTCAATCGCAAGAAAAAAGTCTTCCGGCTCGCCAATACCAAGAAGATGCCGAGGTTTCCCTTCTGGCAATTCTTCATTGACCCATGACACGGCTGTCCCGATATCCTGTTTATCAAAACTTCCACCAATACCAAAACCATCAAACCCCATCGTGCCAATTGTGCGTGCACTTTCTTTTCTCAAATCCTCGAAACGACCACCCTGTACCACGCCAAACAATGCCTGTTCAGCTTTCCTTTCATCAGTTTTTAACTTTGTATTTTCAATTTGTAACTCCTGATGTCTCGCAAGACTTCTAACCGCCCACCTATGTGTCCTTTCCATCGCCTCCCTCTGATAGTGCTTGTCAGCGCTTGGCGAAGTACATTCATCAAACGCAAAAATAATGTCCGCACTAATAGCATTTTGTATCTCTATCGATTTTTCCGGAGAAAAAAAATGTTCACTGCCATCACGATATGATTTGAACATCACACCATCCTCAGTAATCTTGGCGAGCGGTGGCATCCCCTCACTCCGCACCGCTTCACTCTTTTTTTCTCGCTCGTCAAAACCATTCGAATCTCCTTTTGAAAGTTTACTGATAGTCGTACCGAAAGCGGCACCGAGAGAAAATGCCTGAAAGCCCCCCGAGTCGGTAAAGGTGGGACCAGACCAATTCATAATCTTGTGTAATCCACCGCTAGCCTTTACTATTTTCTCACCGGGCTCGAGATAGAGATGATAGGTGTTGGCAAGTACCGCCTGTGCGCCGAGCTCTTTTACCTGCTCTGGCGTCAGCGCCTTTACCGTGGCTTTTGTCCCCACAACGATAAAGGCCGGTGTATTGATCACTCCGTGCGGAGTTTCTATTTTCCCCGCACGACCAAACTTGCCGGGAAGTTTTTTATCTATAGTGAATTTCATTCCTTATACAGATCTTTACAACAAAGAAGCGCAATGTGCGGGTTAACGAAAGACTCATAGAAAAACAAGAGTCGTAGCAGAAGAATTAAATTGTTTGAGCTAGTCGACCAGAAAACGACACTAGTCGCGCGAGTTTTTAATTCTTCGTCGCGCAGACGATATATTTTTCATGAGGCTGAAGTGCTTTAGCAACATCGCACTTCTTTGTGACTACTTTACTCCCAAAAGCTCCACATCAAACAACAATGTCGAGTTGCCTGGGATCGGTCCGTAGTCCGCCATTCCATACCCGAGAGTTGCGGGAATGGTAAGCTGTCTCTTGCCACCCACTTTCATACCAGCCACGCCAAGATCCCAACCCTTGATCACCTGTCCAGCACCGAGAGAAAATGTAAATGGTTCACCTCGATCGACTGAGCTATCAAACTTTTTACCATCAACAAATGTACCTGTATAATGCACGGTAACCTGTTTTCCCGCTACAGCAACAGCTCCGTCTCCCACCACGATATCAGCGTACTTCAAACCTTCTTTTGTTGTAATTTCTTGTGACATATTTTTTATTGTTTCTTTTTGTAATGATACCTGTTCAACCATCTTTTGTTCCGCTTGATTTTCTGTCGTTGTATCTGAAAAAGAAGCTGTCTGGAGATCAGCAACACCTGAACCTTGAAACACCGAAGTTCCAAACATAAGAATACCGAGACCGACAACTACCCCCGTCACCCCCGCTACCCATTGATTTATTTTTTGATTATTCATTTTGAATATTTATTCTATATAATAACTTTCTCTAGTGTACGCTACTCTATCAGAAAAATCAAAGTACTATTTTTAAACGGCGGGGCATGCCTGCCCCGCCGTTGGAATGGCTTGACTGAGCCACCGATAAAATAGACAAAAAGTCATTTTTATTGTATCTTTTGGGCTTTTGTGCTAAAGTACATCCATGTATCGATCACGAGCAAAGACATCGGCCCAACCCCTTCAGACAAAACAAGCTAAAGCACCTCAAAAAAACGCGGTGCGCGATGTTAACATTCCAGAAAACCAGACTATTGAGTACCCTATCCGAATCAACCGCTACCTCTCGCTCAAAAATTACTGTACTCGCCGAAAAGCTGACGTGCTTATTGAATCTGGCAAAGTGTTTATCAATCACAAAAGAGCCTCACTCGGCGACAAGGTAGAAGAGACTGATGTGGTAGAGGTCAATCTCCCTCGTGATTTTGCTCCCGAAACACGCACCTATTATGCATACAACAAACCTGTCGGTGTGGTAACCAATCTCCCTCAAGCCGGCGAAAAAAGCATCATCAATATCACCAAGTTCCCCAAAAAGGTCTTCCCAATCGGCCGGCTCGATAAAGATTCTCGCGGACTAATCATTTTGACTGATGACGGACGCATCACCGATAAACTTCTAAACCCAAAATACATACACAGCAAGGAATATATTGTTCGCGTCCACAAAACTATTGGCGAAACATTTATCGAAAGGGTGGGCTCTGGTATCAAACTCGATGACGGCTACATGACCAAGTCATGCGAAATAGAACAACTCGATGACCAACATTTTCGCATCGTACTGACCGAAGGCAAAAAAAGGCAGATCCGCCGAATGTGCCTCGCCCTTGGATATGAAGTACTAGATCTCATGCGCATCCGTATTATGAATATCGAGCTTGGAGAGCTTCGAGAGGGTCAGTATCGAGAAATCAAGGGTGATGCCCTTACAGAGCTTTTAAAAAGTTTGAGTATGGTAAATCCTACTGAGTAGAGAAATAAATTTCATGCTATACTGTCTGTATGAAATTTTTCAAAACTTTTAAACGATCGATTGCAGTGCCGATAGTAGGTGGTGATCTAGACCAAGCAACAGCAGACCGACTCGAACGAATACACCGAGAGCTCAAAGATGGCTTTGACTTTATCCGACCACATCAAAAATCAGTCTCATTTTTCGGCTCTGCCAGATTTGACGAAAACAATGACCACTATCAATCTGCGTATGAGATCGCAAAGAAAATCGTAACTGAGCTTGGTTATGCAGTAGTGACTGGCGGTGGAAACGGCATTATGGAGGCCGCAAACAAAGGTGCCAGTGAAGCTGGCGGAGTCTCCCTCGGAGTAAACATCAAACTTCCCCACGAACAACAGACAAATAAATATGTACAGAAATCAATCGAGTGCAATTATTTTTTCACTCGCAAGGTGATCCTTGCTTTTTCTGCCGAAGCGTATCTCTTTTTCCCCGGTGGTTTTGGGACGCTCGATGAATTTTTCGGTATTGTCACTTTGATCCAAACACATAAAATTCCTAAAGTCCCGCTTATTCTCGTTGGCAAAGATTATTGGGAACCGCTTCAGGAAACTATTTTTAAAGATCTATACGAAGAGCATGGCACTATCAGCAAGCATGATATGCGTGCCTACACGATCACGGACGATCCAGAAGAAATTCTAAACATTGTACGCAATGCACCAATGAGAAAGGAGTAATTGAAGCTCATAAAAATTGACTACTGTACCACTTTATGGTAGAGTAGTTTTTGATAATCAACTTTAGACAAAGGAGTTTGATATGCTCTTTAGTGGACCAAGTATAAAAGAATCTAAGAAAGAAGATCGGGAATTACTCGCAATAATCCATATACTTCTCAGTAATGTGATAGAAACTGCCGGAAGAACCCTACCAGACAAGGTGCTTGATAACTTTGTTTTTAACTGCCACTCTGTTTGTCGGGCACTCCAAGAAGTCTTGGGCAAAAAACAAGTGATCGTGGTAGATGGCTACTATGTCGGTATTGACATGGGTACCAGAGAAAATGAACAGGTAGAGTTTCAAATGAACGATCACTCTTGGCTCACCACACCAACTGGAGCGATCATTGATCCTTACCCGACTGGAGTAATTGGCATCATTTCTCTCTGCCCACTACTCGTAGTAAACAGCGGTCCTTGGAGAGTGTATGGTGGTAGCCGATATATACCAAGCACCACCGTAGCAGAGCGTGTGGGAACAAGGAAAACATGGCGCAAGAGTCAATTACTCGCCAAAGTAATCCGAGAATCTCAAAATCGAAAACCGCAAGGTGAGTAGGTTTTTTTAGTTACAAATCCCCCGCGGCGAGTACGCCGCGGGGGATTTTTGTACTTATTCATGAATCTTAAATCATGAATCCTACATCCTTATTTCTCTCCTAGAACCCTCCCCCTTTATCAAAATCGCCAAAATCACTTTTCTCAATACTCATAAATGATGTCTTCTTGTCATCAAAGAAGAGCTCGGCGATACCGGTCGGGCCGTTACGATGCTTCTCGATCAGGATTTCCGCAATACCTTTTTTATCTGAATTTTCGTTGTACTTATCTTCACGATGAATAAACATCACCACATCGGCATCCTGCTCGATTGAGCCTGAATCTCGCAAATCAGAAAGACGAGGTTTGCCACCTCTCTGTTCCACCGCACGAGAAAGCTGTGAAAGAGCGATCACTGGTACATCGAGCTCACGAGCAAGATTTTTGAGCGAGCGGGAAATTTCGGTCACCTGTTGTACTACATTATCAGAATTGCGACTCTGTGTCGGCACCATGAGCTGGAGATAGTCTACAATAATAAGCCCGAGTCCCTTTTCGCTTTTTAATCGCCGTGCGATCGCGCGCATTTTGAGAATATTGTTGCCAGGCTGGTCATCAATATAGATCGGCGCCTTTGAAAGCTTGTCCATGGCGTCACGAATGCGACTAAAATCTTCTTCAATGGATAGATTGTGTCCTGTGCGAATCTTCCACGAGTCCACCTGTGATTCCGCAGAGAGCATTCTGTCTACTAGCTGTTGAGAACTCATCTCCAAAGAAAATATACCGACGGGAATACTGTGGTTGATCGCCGTTTTGCGGGCAATGTCGAGTGCAAGGGAGGTTTTACCCATCGAAGGTCGTGCTGCGAGAATAATGAGATCAGACTTTTGGAAACCAGCAAGCTTGTTATCGAGCTCTTTGAAACCAGTCGGTACCCCGCGCATTTCGTCTTTGGTCTTATGGAGTCGGTCGATTCTCTCCCAAGCTTCCACCAAAGTGTCTTTGAGTTCGACAAATTTACTCGACCCAGAATAGTTGGTCACTTCAAAAATCTTTTTCTCAGCTCGATCAAGCAAATCCTCGAGCTCAGACGCTTCGTCAAAACCAAGCTCTCCAATATGCTCAGCTGCTTCAATCAGACTACGCATCATGTGTTTCTTTTCTACAATCTCGGCATAGTGTTTTGCGTTGGTCGAAGACGGCACTGCATTGACAAGCTCAGTGAGAAAACTCGCGCCACCCACTTGTTCGAGCTGCTCTTTCTCTTTGAGACGAGACGAAAGAGAAAGGAGGTCGATCGGTGTACCCTTGCTAAAAAGCTCGAGCATCGTCTTCCAAATATTTCGGTGTTTTTCAACATAAAAAGAATGTGCCGCCACCACATCCATCACCTCATTGATCACATCTGGACGTATCATGATAGAACCGAGCAAGGCTTTTTCAGCCTCAATGCTTTGAGGGGGGATGCGTAGTGGCGCTGGTCGTACTGTTTTTTGCATAGAGTCATTCTAGCATGTCTGTTTTATTCACAAATACTAAAACTGGGAGAAGCCTGTGCGTAAACTGTGTACAAAAGGAATACCTGTAGTACAAGCTCGTATTGATTTGCTATACTACTTGCCATGGATTCGATTCATTCACTAATACAATACTTTACTGAGTTACCAGGCGTAGGGCCACGACAAGCAAAACGCTTTGTCTACTTTCTCTTGAGTCGTAATGGTCGCTATCTCGATGAGATGTGCCGACTGATACAAGAGCTCAAAAATACCATTCGTACCTGTAGCGAGTGTTTTCGCTTTTTTCCCAATGATGTTCGTGGCGAGCTTGTCTGTTCTATTTGTAAAAATAAAAATAGAGATACTGCGAGCCTCATGGTGGTCTGTCGAGATGTTGATTTTGAGACAATAGAAAAAAACCATATCTACAATGGCAAGTATTTTATCCTTGGAGGCACTGTACCAGTCCTTGAAAAAATGCCGGAAAAGAAAATCCGCCTCAGTGAGCTTCTGGCGATTGTCGAAAAAAGAGCGGAGAAAGATGGCTTAAAAGAAATTATCTTCGCCATGAGTGTCAATCCCGAGGGAGAAAACACTTTAGACTTTTTAAAACAGTCTCTCACACCACTCGCGCAAAAATATAACCTCACCATGAGCGCGCTTGGAAGAGGACTTTCGACTGGTACCGAACTTGAATATTCTGATAGCGATACTATAAAGAACGCGTTGAAGAATAGGTCTCAAAATTAAAAACCTCTTTCTCGGTGTATCTTTTTCTAAGTACGAGTATTTTCTTGCTAGAAAATCTCTCAGTCTCGGCTACCCGCCTTGCGAAGCCTTAGAAAAAGATACACTTTCGACGAGTTTTATAATTTTGAGTGGTAGTCGAGAATGAAAAATGAAGTTTCTCCAGACCCCCGATTTTTGAGTACAAAAATCGGGGGATTTCCCATTCCACCCCTCTATAGAGCCATTAAATCCATCTCCCGTCTAGATACTTGACATTTAGGTATATAGTATGCTATAATAGATACAGGTAAGTAATTATGGCTCTTTGACAGCCGTTCGCCGACAGAATAGTGTGTGGGAGA
>Ga0172376_10000485_pt1 | contig 51469 bp, 48 predicted proteins | sample Lak35m_FD_121114 | JGI IMG/M metagenome (GOLD analysis project Ga0172376, IMG submission 121114) | Freshwater microbial communities from Kabuno Bay, South-Kivu, Congo - kab_092012_35m | ecosystem: Environmental > Aquatic > Freshwater > Lake | place: Democratic Republic of the Congo: South-Kivu...
AAGGGACACCACCAGATCCCTCAGCTCATCACCGCACTCGAGAACGTGTCCTTGAACAACTCCAAGGACGTGGCATGATCCCCGGGCCCCCGGTCAAATCTCACAGCGGGCCGGACATCCTCCCGGTTACCGAGCTCGTCAGCTTCCTGGCGCACTCGGGGAAGTCCGGGCTCCTGTGGGTGACCTCGCTGGGCGAGACCTTCGCGCTCGAGTTCGCGCGCGGCAATCTCGTCCACGCCACGACCAACAACCCGCCCGAGCCCTTCCGCCTGGGCTCGATCCTGGTGCGCGAGGGCCTGCTCACGCCGAGCGAGCTCGAGGAAGCGGTGACCCACGCGCGCGCCGCCGACGACCTGCTCGACAGCTTCCTCGCGCGCAGCGGCAAGCTCACGCATGCCACGCTGCAGCGCATGCTCACGATCCAGGTGCAGGAGATGTTCCACCGCCTGATGGACGCGGACACGGCCGTGTTCCGCTTCCAGGACGGAGCGCAGATGCTGCGCAGTCAGGGCCTCGAGGTGAACATCACCTCGCTCCTGCTCGAGAGCGCGCGCAAGAAGGACGAGGCGCGGCTCGCCGAGCAGAAGCAGGCCGACGCGCTGGCGCTGCTCTCCACGCCGGAGGAAGTGGCGCCCGAGGCGCCGCTGCCCAGGGCGGAGGGCGTGCCGAGCGAGGCCGAGAAGCCCGCGTCGACGACGACCTGATCCGCCGGCGCGCGCCGCGGAGGTCGTCGCTCAGCGGCCCCAGCCGGGCTTGCCCTGACGCGTCGGGGGCACGCTGGGCCGTGCCGAGGCGGGCAGGGCTCGCACGGTGACCACGCTGACCTCCGGGGTCGTCACGCGGCCCCAGCCCGGCTTGGCGGCCAGGCTGGGCGCGGGAGAAGCCGGAGCCCGGCAGGCGCCGAGCCAGGCGAGGAGCACGAGCGGAAGGAGTTTCCGGACCATGGCAGTGTTCCGAAGGGGACGCTGAAGCCTATCCGCGCCGGGCACGGCGTGCGGCCCTCACAGCCCCCAGGCCGCGCCGAGGGCCAGCCAGGCCCCGGAGTCGTCGTAACCGTTCGCGTCGAGCGAGTCGGCCAGCTCGTCGTCCGGCACGGTGACCCCCGCCGCCTTCAGGAAGATCGAGGTGTTCTCGTCGAAGGCGTAGGAGATCGAGCCCGACAGCAGGAGGTCCGAGAGCCCCGAGCTCCGCGTTCCGAAGTAGAACTCGGCCTGGTCCTCGCTCATGTATCCGAGCAGCAGCGAGAGCGCCGCGCTCCAGCGCTCGTCGAGCACGAAGCCGCGGCTGGCCTGGTACGACAGATAGTAGTCGTCGAGCAGATCGACGTCGTAGTAGGCCGTCAGCGCGTGCGCGATGCCGAGGACCTCCAGCGTGCCGCCGAGCCAGGCCTCCTTCGTTGAAGGGCCGATGCCGGGGAAGTGGTAGCCGATCATGCCGGCCGTCAGCGCCACGCGCCCGACGGTGCGCGCGTAGGACATCACGAGATCGATCTCGGTCGCCTGCCCGCCCTGTCCGTCGGGGAAGATCGCGTCGCCGGTCTCGTTCGTCAGCTGGGCGTTGTACCAGGTGGTGAAGCTCAGGGTGCTGCCGTCGGCGAAGGGCGTGTTGACCACGAGATCGCCCTGGGTGACGGCCTCCAGGCTCTGTGGAGTGCCGCGGAACCAGTAGGCCGTGGCCACGGTCTGGGAGGTGCTCACCGTCGAGCGCTCCTCGCCGCGCAGGTTGGCGCAGGCGACGCACAGGGCCAGGGGCAGGACGGCCAGCGGACGGGGACGCATGGGATCTCCGGGTTGGAGCCGGCCCGGCGGAGGGGGCCGGGGTGGAAGGGCTTTCGACTCGTCCCCGGAAAAAGTTGAGCACCCGCCTTTGGTAGCCTCGCCCCGTGGCACGCCCCGACTCCGTCCTGATCCTCGTCCCGACCGCCCTCGAGGCGGAGCACCTGCGACGCCTGGGCGGCTTCCCCGGCGCGCGCGTCGAGCGCTGCGGCTTCGGCCCGCTGGCCGCCGCGGCGCGCGCCGCCGCGCTGCTCGCGCAGAGGCCTGCGCGGCGCGTGCTCCTGATCGGGATCGCCGGTACCTACCGCCCCCGCACGCGGCCGGTGGGCTCGGCTGTGCGGCCCTCCGCCGTGCGCCTGGAGGGCGTCGGCGTGGTGCGCGGCTCGACGCTGATCCCGCCCTCGGCCCTGGGCTTCCCGCAGTGGGAGGAGCGCGGCCTGGCGATCCGCGAGCGCCTGGCCCTGGCCGGCGGACGGGGCGAGCTCCTGACGGTCTGCGCTGCCTCGGGCTCACCGGCCGAGGCCCGCCGCCGCGCGCGCCGGCACCCGCGCGCCGAGCTCGAGGACATGGAGGCCTTCGGCGTGGCCCTGGCCGCGCGCCTCGCGCGTGTGCCGCTCGAGATCGTGCGTGGAGTCTCGAACGTGGCCGGCGAGCGCGACCTGCGGCGCTGGGACGTGCGCGCGGCGCTGCTGGCCGCGCACGCGCTCGCGCTCGAGCTGCTCGAGCACGACGCGAAGGGCGCGCGGCGATGAGCCGCAAGCTGCGCCTCGGGCTCTCGACCTGCCCGAACGACACGTTCCTGTTCCACGCGCTGCTCGAGGGGCACGTGCAGCCGCGCGGCCTCGAGCTCGAGTTCGTGCTGGCCGACGTCGAGGAGCTGAACGAGCGCATGCTGCGCGGCGAGCTCGAGCTCTCGAAGGTCAGCGTGCCGGTCATGCTCGCGCTGGCCGAGCACGTGTGGGTCCTGCCGGTCGGCATGGCGGTCGGCTTCGGCGTCGGGCCGCTCCTGCTCGCGGCCCCCGGACGCGCGCTCGACTTCCCGCTCGCGCCCGGCGCACGCGTGCTCGCGCCGGGACGCCACACCACGGCCGCGTTGCTCGTGCGTCTGCTCCAGCCGCACGAGATGACGCTCGAGCACGTGGTCTTCTCGGCGATCCTGCCGCGCCTGGCCGCGGGTACCGCGGATCACGGCGTGTGCATCCACGAGGCGCGCTTCACCTGGCGCGAGCACGGGCTCGGTCTGGTGTGCGACCTCGGAGCCGAGTTCGAGGCGCGCACCGGCTCGGCCCTGCCGCTGGGTGGCCTGGTGGCCGCGCGCACGCTCGACGCGGATACGGCGCGCGAGCTCGTACGCGTGCTCGGCGCTTCGCTCGACTGGGCGCGCGCGCACCGCGCCGAGACGCTGCCGACCCTGCGCCGCCATGCTCAGGAGCTGGCCGACGAGGTCCTGTGGGCGCACGTGGACCTCTACGTCAACGAATGGACGCGCGAGCTCGGCCCCGTGGGTCGACGCGCCCTCGTCGAACTCGGCCGGCTGGCGCGCGCGCGCGGGCTCCTCCAGGCCACGAGCGAGCTCACCGTCCTGTGAGCGCACGGCCCGGGCGCGCCCACGCAGCCGCAGCGGAAACGAAGACGCCCGCGGTCGAGTTCAGACCGCGGGCGTGAACGGAAACGGACAGCCCGTCGCCCGTCGAGAAAGTTCCGTCGCGAGGCGCAGCGCTCTTCGCTGTGGCCAGGAACGCGACGGAGGGACGGCGGAGGCGGCCTTCGTGGCCGCCGAGCACGGCCCGACGAGCGTGACGACACCACGGCGACGAGTGCGAAGCCGCAGCAGGGCACTCGCTCGACGGGTGGCTAGGCGGGGCCGCCGGCGTCGCGCATCTCCAGCATCTCCTTGCGGATCTCCTGCGCGATCGCCTTGATCTCCTGCATGGACTTGCGGACGCGGGACGTCGCGGCCTTGTTGCCCTTCACGGCCTTGTCGACGTCCTCGCGGATGCCGTTGACGGCCTGGACGAGCTTCTCGTAATTCTGGGTCATTTGGAGATTCCTACGGGGATGACGGCCACCGGAGGGGCCCGGCGACCTTCGTGAGGGGTATTTCCCTCCCACATTCCGGGCCCGGGATCAAGCACGAGCGCGCGTCCGGGGGCCCTTCCGGGGCCCAGGAAGGGCCCGAACGACGAGACGCAAGTCTTTTTCCGGTCAAGACTTACGCGCAGCAGGGCGGTTCCCGGCGCGGGCCCCACGCAGGCCCCCCATGGCCAGCACCACCTCCCACTGGGAGGGAGTCACCGGCTGGACCGAAAGTCGGCTCCGCTGCAGCAGCACCATGTCCGCGAGGCGCGACTCGGCCCGCAGTGCCGCGAGGGCCACGAAGCGCGCCAGGGGCTCGAGCGCCTGCACGTCCACCGCGAACCAGCGCGGGGCCGCCGGCGTGCTGGCAGGGTCGAAGTAGTCGTCGGCCGGATCGAACTGCGCCGGATCCGCGTAGCCGGCGCGCACCACGCGCGCGAGCCCGGCCACGCCGCTCGGCTCGGCGTTCGAGTGGTAGTAGAGCACGAGGTCCCCGAGCGCGAGCTCGTCGCGCAACAGGTTGCGCGCCTGGTAGTTGCGCACGCCACCCCAGGAGGTCGTGCGGCGCGGCGCGCGCTCGAGGTCGGCGTAGGAGAAGACGTCCGGTTCGGACTTGAGCAGCCAGTGACGCGGGGCGGACATGATTCGGCGGGTCAGCGCTGCGCGAGCGGTGGACCGAGGATCTCGGAGAGCAGCACCGCGCGGCGCAGATCGCCGCGCACCAGGCGGAAGGCGCGCGAGCCGAGCGGCACGGGTGCCGCCTCGGAGAGCTCGGGCGGCAGCTCGAAGGCGCCCAGCGGCTCCGGCTCCTCCTCGCTCTCGAGCGAGACCTCGCGCAGCGCGGCACGCTCGAGCGAGGGCTCGGGCACGCAGCCGGGCTCGGGCTGCGCGCGTTCGTTGCCCATCACGGAGAGCGGCTCCGGCTCCTCCTCGCTCTCCAGCGAGACCTCGATCGGCGCCCGGCGCGGAACGGGCCGCGGCGCAGGCGGCGGTGCGGGCGCCTCGAGCTCCTCGCCGCGCGCCAGGCGCTCGAAGAGGTCCGCCCCTTCCTCCTCCTCCTGGCGCTGCGCCGCGCGGCGCTGGCGCGTGGAGGTCCCGGCTTCCGCCGCGCTACCCGCGGGCTGGACGATCCCGAGCTTCTCGAGGAGCGCGCGCCCGATGCGCGCGAGCAGCGGGAACAGGAAGAGCGCGAGGGCCCAGGGAATGTCCGGGCCGTCGTCTCCGCTCTGCGGCAGCAGGTTCACTTGGCGGGCTCGTCCGGGCCGGCCTCACCCTTCGCCAGCGACTCGCGCATGCGCGTGTCCGACTGCAGGTTCTGCATGCGGTAGAGGTCCATCACGCCGAGGCGCCCGCTCTTCAGGGCGTCGGCCATGGCGAGCGGCACCTGCGCGTCGGCCTCGACGACCTTGGCGCGGTTCTCCATCACCTTGGCCTTGAACTCCTGCTCGGCCGCCACGGCCATCGCGCGACGCTTCTCGGCGTTGGCCTGCGCGACGCGCTTGTCGGCCTCGGCCTGGTCGGCCTGCAGGCGCGCGCCGATGTTGTTGCCGATGTCGACGTCGGCGATGTCGATCGAGACGATCTCGAAGGCCGTGCCCGCATCCAGGCCGCGCGCCAGCACCGTCTTCGAGATCGAGTCGGGGTTCTCGAGCACGTCCTGGTGCGACTCCTTCGAGCCGATGGTCGAGACGATGCCCTCGCCGACGCGCGCGATGATCGTCTCCTCGCCGGCACCGCCGACCAGGCGCGCGATGTTCGTGCGCACGGTGATGCGCGCCTTGGCGAGCACCTGGATGCCGTTCTTCGCCACGGCCGCGATCTCGCTCTTGCCCGAGGCCGGGTTCGGGCAGTCGATCACCTTGGGCGTGACGCTGGTGCGCACGGCCTCGAGCACGTCGCGCCCGGCGAGGTCGATGCCCATCGCGGTCTTGTGGTCGAGCTTGTAGCCGGCGCGGTCGGCCGCGATCAGCGCGCGCACGACGCGCTCGACGTTGCCACCCGCCAGGAGGTGCGCCTCGAGGTCGCGCTTCGAGATGTCGGCGATGCCCGACTGCACGACGTTCACGCGCGCGTTGACGATCGTGGCCGGGCTCACGCGCCGCAGCGACATCGCCACCATGTCGAGCAGCCCGACCCCGGCCTTGGTCAGGACCGAGCGCACGTACAGGTTCGCGTAGCGCAGGAACACGAACAGGAAGACCAGGAAGAGCAGCGCGAGGACCGCCACCCCCACCGGACCGACCGTCTCGAGGAAACCGCCCGCCACTCCACCCTGCAGGATCGCCATGTGTTCGTCTTCTCGTTCTCGCTGGTGACGCGTCGGAGCGCGTCAGGTCTTGTCCGGCTCCACGCGCGTCACGACGACGCGGTTGCCCTGTACCTCGACGACGCGCACGTGCGCGCCGCGTTCGATCCACTCGCCGCGCGTGACCACGTCGACCCGTCGGCCGTCGAGGCGCGCCACGCCCGCCGGGCGGCAGTCGGCCTCGAGCGTGCCCAGCCTGCCCGCCAGCGCGAGGTCGCGCTCGTCGAAGGACGGCTGGCTGCCGAAGGAAAGCCCGCCGGCCACCATGCGGCGTCCGAAGGGCGTGCGCGGGAAGAGCTTGAAACCGAGCACGATCGTGGTCGGCACGAGCACCGCCGTCGCGCCGAGGAAGCCGATCCCGGTCGCGCGGCTCTCCTGGAAGGCGAGCGCGATCGCGCCCACGATCGCCGCCGTGGCCAGCACCGAGAGCACCCCGAGGCTCGGCAGGAAGACCTCGGCCACGATCAGCGCGAGCCCGACCAGCAGCAGGACGATCGCCGCGGTCACGCGCGCGACTCCTCGCCCAGCGGCTCGACCACGAGCCGCCCCGAGGGCTGCACCTCGACCACGCGCACGCGCGTCCCGCGCGCGACCTCCGCGCCCTCGGCGCGGGCCTCGAAGTCGAGCGCGGTATCGGCCTCGAGCACGACCTTGCCGACCGGCCGCAACGCCGTCAGCGCGCGCCCCGTGGCGCCCACGCGGGCCACGCGCCCGTGGGCGCCGCCCGCCTCGGGCATGGCCGCGGCCGGCCCGACCGTGTCGGGCGCCACGACCATGCGCCCGAGCACCGGCGTGTGCGGCAGGACGCGCGAGAGGCCCCAGATCACCAGCAAGGCCAGGAAGCCCGAGCCGAACACGCGCAGCGACTCCTCGACCACGATCGCGCGGTCGAGCGCGTAATCGAGTCCGAGGCGCGAGCCCGCGAAGGACCAGATCAACCCGCCCACCATCGCCAGCGCGCCGGCCAGCCCGAGCCACAGCGTGCCTGGCATCAGGAACAGCTCGGCCGCGATCAGCGCGGCGCCGGCCGCCAGCAGGATCACGTGCGGGATGTCCGCCAGTCCCACAAGGTACTGCCCGCCGAGCACGACCGCGAAGCAGGCCAGACCGAGCGCGCCCGGCAGGCCGAAGCCGGGCGTCTTGAGCTCCAGATAGAGGAGCACGAAGCCCCCGATCAGGAACAGCGGCGAGAGCGCCACGAGCCAGGCCGCCAGGTCCTCCGAGCGCGCGCGCACGACGACCGTCTCGCGCGCGGCCGAGAGCCCGAGCTTGGCCCACAGCTCCGCGCGCGACTCCGCCAGACCGTCGGCGAGACCGAGCGCGACCGCTTCGCTGCCGGTCGCGTTGAACAGCTCGTCGCGCGCCACCACCGTGCGCAGGAACTCGTGCGGCGTGCCGCGCGCGCGCAGGTCGTCGAGCTCGACCGACGAGAGCAGGCGCAGCTCACCCTCGACGCGCACCTCGACCACCTCGAGCTCGGGGTCGACCATCGCCTCGGCCAGGAGCCCGGGGCGCCCGCGGCGCTCGGCCACGCCGCGGAACTCGGCGCGCAGGGCCGAGGAGAGCTTCTCGCGCACCTCCTCGTCCTCGGCCGCAGGCATCAGTCCGTTCGGCCCGAGCGTGACCGGCAGGGCCGAACCGAAGGTCGCGTGGGCGCGCACGTAGACGCGCTCGCAGGAAAGCGCCAGCAGCGCCCCGGCCGAGAGCGCGCGGTCATCGACCCAGGCCGCGGTCTGGATGCCCTCGTCCGAGGCGTCGAGCAGGGTATTGGCGAGCTGCCACATGAGCTCGATGTCGCCGCCGGGCGTGTCGAGCTCGAGCACCAGCCGGTCGCCGCGCTCCTCGGCCCCGTCGAGCGCACGCCGCAGGAGCGCCTGCGTGCCGACGTCGAGGGCGCCCTCGATGCGCACGCGCGTCACCCCGCCGTCGGACTGCGGCAGGAGCGACAACAGGGTCAGGGTCAGGGCAGCGAGCATCGAGCGCGCGGAGTGTAGCGGATCGCGCGCCCTGGAAGCGTGGAACCCGCGCGCGGACGGGCTCTACGGCCGAAGCCGGCCCCGTCTTCAGCGCGGAAGGCGGAAAATCGTCCGGATCAGATCCGCAGCGTGTCCGCCAGCGTGACCCACCAGTGGTCGCGCAGCCAGACCTCGTCGAACTTGCGCGCGAAGGGCCGCGCGTAGAGGAACACGTCGAGCGCGTGCACCAGGAAGCCCGAGCGCTGCAGCACCTCGAACCACGGCGACCACTCGGGCAGCAGCGTGGCGAGCTCGTGCTCGCCCAGCGCGCGCGCGCGCGCCAGGGCGCCGTCCAGGAGCAGTTCCGCGACCTCGAGCTCGGCCAGCGGCACCAGGAAGTCCGCCACCCACAGCGCGTGGCGGCCACCGAACGCGCCGCGCGCCAGGACCGCATAGCCGCGCAGGACGCCCGCGCCATCGCGCACGCCGAGCAGCTCGTAGGCGACGCCCGGACGTGCGACGAAGCGCCAGTTCAAGAAGGCCTCGTCGCGCACCGTGAAGGCCGGCAGCGAGCCGGCCGCGCGGTCGCACAGCCACTTCGCCTGGTGGTCGAAGCGCTGCAGGCGCTCGACCGCGGACGGCAGCTCGCGCGGGCCCGCCTCGAACGCGCGCACGAGCGCGGTCTGGTTGCGCACGACCTCGCCGTCGAGCAGCCCGTTGACCACGCGCCACTCGGCGCCCGCGACGTAGCCGTAGTGCACGAGGTCACCGCCCGCCTGGGCGTGGGCCTCGGCCGCGGCCCGCCCGAGGCGCGCGTACAGCGCCTCACGCGCGAGCCCGGACCCGCCCCGGCGCGCGAACGAGCCGACGTTCTCGGCGAAGACCACCTCGCGCCCGATCCAGGCGGCGTGCGGCACGAGCGCGTGCTGGCCGACGATGCGACCGTCCTCGCGCGCCAGGAAGACGCGGGCGCCGCGCGGATTGTGCGCGTGACGCCACTCCCACTCGGCGCGCCCGCCGGCACAGCCGGCCGGCCAGGCCGCCTCGTCCGGCAGGGCCTCGCCCGGCTTCCACTCCTGGATCGTGAGCGCCATCAGACGAGGTCCGTGTCGCCCAGGGTGTAGTACCAGTGCCGATTCATCCACTGCGCTCCGTAGCCGCGCAGGTACTGGCGCGCGATCAGGAAGTAGCGCGTCGGCGCGACGCGGAAGCCGGCGCGCTGGAAGTCGAGCCACTCGCGCTTCGAATCGGGGAAGAGCGCCACGAGCCGCGCCGGCTCGGCGGCGGCGAGACCCGCGAACCAGGCCCGCAGAGCGTGTCCCGCGCCCTCGTCCGTCACTTCCACCAGCCAGTCGAGCAGCAGCCACTCGCCCTGCTTACCGTCGAAAGCGCCGCGCGCGGCGACGGCGTAACCGACCAGCACGCCCGCGCGCCGCGCCAGCGCGATGCGGCAGCGCTTCTCGGGATGGCGGCTCCAGCGCCACTCGAGCTGGGCCTTGTCGCGCACGGCGAGCGCGCCGTGGGTCCGGGCCGCGCGCGCGCACAGTTCCGCAACCTCCTCGGGAAAGGCGGATACCTCCTCGAGCTCGATCCCGCCCGCGGAGGCCGTGCGCACCTCGCTCGCCTCGGCCACGAGCTTCTGCTGCGTGCGCACGATCTCGTAGCGCGCGAAGGACTTGCCCGCGCGCCAGGCGGCCGGCACCGGCGCGCCCCAGCCGAGCGCATGCTGCTCGGGCCCGGGCCCGGCGAAGAGATTCACCATCGTGTTGCCGAGCACGCCCACCAGGCTCCCGCGCGAGAGTCCCGTGCGCAGCGCGGCATCGCTCATCTGGTCGACGCCCTGGGCGAAGTTCGAGGGCCGTCCCTCGAGCCACACGCGGTTCACCATCACGGCCAGCTGCCCGGCCACGCGGCCCTCGGGCGTGAAGGCCAGCACCATCTGCGAGCCGGAGGGATTCTCGGCGAAGCGCCAGCGCCAGAACTCGAGCGTGCGCGCCTTGAAGGTGACGTCGACACGCGCGAAGACGCGATTGAAGGTGGCCAGGATCTCGTGCTCGTCCCCCGGACGGTAGAGCCGCACCTCGTAGTCACCATGCCGCGCGGGCAGGTCGTGGTAGCCGAAGAGCTTGGCGCGCATGACAGCGGACGGGCGCTACTTTTCGTCCGAAGCGGTGGCGGGAGTGCATGGGAATCGAACCCACCGACCCCGCTGTTCACGAGGCCCCACCGGCTTTGAAGACCGGGCGGCACACCAGCACCGATCCACTCCCGTCGAATCCATCGGACCGGCGCATTGGATGCGCTGGCGCCTCCGCCATCAAGCCTGGCCTTCCAGGAAGAGCCTTCCGGGTGCCCCGGAGCCCAGGCCGTAGGGCAGGCCGCCCGCGAAGCGCCGCAGGCGACGTCGACCGCTGCCGGGCTCGGTGCCGCGGAAGCCCACGCAGAAGGGCAAGCCCTCGGGCTCGAACTCCTCGGGCAAGCGCACGCGCACGCCGCGCCGGCCGGTGCGCACGCGCGAACCGACGCGGATCAGCGCCTCGGGCTCGCCCAGGCCGCCGGAATCCTCGACCGCGGCCACGAGCTCGCGCCCGCGCCGCTCGACGGTCATGCTGGCCGGCAGGTCGACCGGCCCCTCGCACAGGAGCTTCAGACGCCGCACGCCGCGCCCGAGGTGCAGCGTGCGCGTGCGCTCGAGCGGATGGTCGAGCACGAGCGCCGCCTCCTCGCGGCCCGCGCGCCAGGCGAAGCGCACCAGCACGCAGGGGTCCTCGGCCGGCGAGAACGAGCCGCCCGCCAGCGTGACCGGCACGCGCGTGCTCGTGCCCGCGTCGAGCGCGAGCGTCGTCGGCAGGCCCTCGACCTGGAAGGCGCCGCCGCGCACCGCGAGGGCCAGCGCGGCCTTGACCGGATGCGCGAAGGGATTGCGCAGCGTGAGCTCGAAGCTCCAGCGCCCGGACCACGCGCCGCCGCCGAGCTCGAGCTCGCCCGCCTCGGCGCGCTCGACCTCGAGACGCGGTACGCAGAGCGGATAGGGCCCGCGGTCGTCGGGCGTGAGGCGCACGAGCGCGCGCACCGCCAGCGCGCGGCGCGGCTCGTTCGTGTTGAAGGCCGTGAGCGGTCGGCGGCAAGCCTCGAGCAGATCGCGCGGATCGTCGACCGACCAGGACCAGCGCTCCGCGTTCCACTCGGCGCGCCCGGCGGCCGTGTTCCAGCCGTAGGGCGCCGTGCCGTAGGCCGTGAGGCGCTCGTCGCGCACGAAGCGCCGGTCATCCTCGCCGGCTTCCTCGGCCAGCAGCATCGTCGGCAGGTTCGCGTCGCGCGCCTCGAGGCACACGCTGCGGTGGAAGGAGGCGATGTGGAAGCTCGGGCGCTCGGCCAGCCGTCCGAGCGCCGCCGAGACGACCGGCACGAGGCGCGGATCCTTGAGCTCGATCATGTGGTGCACGCGCCGGCCCGGTTCGCCGAGCTCGAGCGCCTCCTCGAGCAGCGGCAACGGCTCACCCACGAAACGGCGCGAAAACCAGGCACCCGCGTCGGCCTGCGCCAGCGCCGAGAGCGTCTGCTGCGCGACCGGTCCGGTGAGGTTCGTGGTGCGCTCGAGGGTCTCGTCGTGGATCAGGAGCGCCTCGCCCGACTGGCACGCGTGCACGTCGTACTCGATCCCGTCGAGCCCGAGCTCGAGCGCGCGGCGCAGCGAGGAGAGCGTGTTCTCGGGCGCCTCGCGCGGCGCGCCGCGGTGACCGAGGATCCAGGGCGGACCGCCCACGGCCTCGCCGTGCTCGCCGGGGAGCGGAGGGACCTTGCTCATGCGCGCATCGTGCCAAACGCCCGCGCACGGCGCTTGTCCCGGGCGCCCCGCGGGAGGATGATCTCCGCCCCGTGTCTGCCGACACTCCGCCCGAGAGCGCGCGCGAACGCCGCACCTTCCACCTCGCGCTGGCGAGCTTCGTGGGCCTCCTCGTCTGCTTCGCGCTGTGGGTGCACCAGGACGGCAACGAGTCGGGCCTGCTCGCGATCGTGGCCCACGCCGGACTGTCGCTCACGGTGGTCGGCAAGTTCATCGTCTTCGCCGGCCTGAAGGAGGGCGCGCCCTCGCCCTGGCAGCTCGCGGCCCTGGTGGTCCTGATGGACCTCTTCTTCGGCTTCCTGCTGGGCGCGGGGATCGAGCGCCTGGAGCGCGCGCCCTGGCTCGGCCGGGGACTGCGCAAGGCCCGCAGCCGGGCGCTCGAGATCCTCTCCGAGTACCCCGGCTTGAAACGGCGCACTTTCTATGGCGTGGCCCTGTTCGTGTTCCTGCCGCTGGCCGGCACGGGCGCCATCACCGGCTCCTTCCTGGCGCGCATCTTCGGCCTGACGCGCTTCGCCGGCGTGCGCGCGATCGCGCTCGGCTCGCTCGTCACCGCGCTGATCTTCGCCCTGCTCGCGCACTTCGTGGGCGCACGCGCCGAGTCGATGCTCAAGAACCCGTTCCTGACGGCCGGCTCGACGCTCGTGCTGCTGTTCGTCGCCTGGCGCGTGTACCTCGGCTTCCTGCAGAGCCTGAAGCGCTGAGCCCAGCTGATTCATGAAGGCCTCGAGCGAGACGTCGCGAATGGCCTCAGATGCGGGCTTTCGCGACCGAGAGGACCGGAACTGACCATTCCTCTGGTCAGTGAGGACTCGCAGGGAGCGAAAGGCCGCAGATGAGGCCAGTCGCGACGTCGGAGCCGAGGGCTTCATGAATCAGCTGGGCTGAGGCCGTGTTCAGCGCGCGCGCAGGAGCGCGGCGGCGGCGGCCAGGGCCTGCAGCTTGGCACTGGCCACCTCTGCCGTCGCCACGGGCCGGTCGGCGAACGTGCCGAAGCCGCAGTCAGGGTTGAGCGACACGCGTCCGGGTCCGAGCACCTCTTCGAGGCGCAGCACGCGCGCGGCGATCGCGGCCGGGTCCTCGATCGACTCGGTGCGCGGGTTGACGCAGCCGAAGCCGAAGGTCATGGCGGCGGGTAGACGCGCCAGGAGCTCGGGCGGTCCCGCGCGCGGGGTCGCGTACTCGAGCACGAGCTGGTCGACGCGCAGACGCGCGAAGTACGGCAGGAGCGGCTCGTAGCTGCCCGCCAGGAGCACCTCCTCCTGCTGGCTCCAGTTGCCGCGGCACACGTGCAGCGCGGTGCGCGTGCCGCGCACGCCGGCCACCACGCGGTTGACGAGCTCGACGGCGAGCTCGAGCTCCTCCTCGGGCGAGGCCGAGGCCGCCAGGGCCGCACACATGAAGGTGCGCGTGGCCGCCTTCCCGGCGAAGACCACCTCCGACAGCACGGGCTCGTCGAGCTGCACGCAATCGACGCCCGCCGCGGCCAGCTCGAAGAGCTCCTCGCGCAGCACGCGCACGACGTCGTCCGCCAGCGCCTCGCGCGTCGGATAGGACTCGCGCGACAGGCTCTGCACCCACATCGAGCGCGAGAGCAGGTAGGGGCCGGGCAGGGCCACCTTGAGCGCGCGCGTCGAGTGTGCGCGCACGAAGGCCGCCTCGTCCCCCACCAGCGGTCCGCGCCGCGCGATCGGACCGACCGCGACCGGGTTCTTCAGGGCGAAGGCCGGCACGTCGAGGGCCTGCAGCAGGGTCTCGAAGGCCGCCTTGTCCTCGACGTGCTCGAGCAGCTCGGCCAGGGTCATCAGCTGGACCCCGGCCAGCTTGCCGGCCAGGAACGAGTGAAAATTGTCGCGCCGCATCTCGCCGTCGCTCAGGAGATCGACGCCGGCCGCCTCCTGCAGACGGATCGCCTGCAGCGCGGCGCGGTCGCGCAGCTCGGGGAGCTCGGGACTCTTCTTGCGCATGGCCGCGAGCAGCCACGACGGACGCGGCAGGCTGCCCACGACGGTGACGGGATAGCGCGGCAACGGACGCATCAGACGGACCTCCAGTGCAGCGCGACGGGCGCGCCGTGGACCAGCGAGTTCGTGACCGGACAGCGCGCGACGGTCTCGCGCACGAGCACTTCGAGCCGCTCCTCCTCGCCGTCGCAGTCGAGATAGAGCTGCACGTCGAGCCCGGCGAGACCGGAGTGCTCCGCGCCGCCGAGGCCGAGGAAGGCGAGGATGTTGCGCGAGCGGCCCTTCACGACCACCTCGAGCGCGCGCAGGGCGAGGCCCTCGCGCGAGAGGCGCCAGGCGAGCCCGGCCGAGAGCGCGCCACCCACCGCGCCGAGCAAGAGCTCGAGCGCCGCGGGGGCCGCGTCGCGCGTGTCGAAGCTGGCCGGCTGGCCGACGGCGAGCTCGTGGTTGCGCACCGTGACGCGGCTCTCGAGGCCCTGCTTCCAGCGCGTGCGCGCGCTCCACGCGAAGTCGCGCGCACGCGCGAGGTCACCCGCCAGCTCCGCGTCCGCGCCCTTCTTCTGCAGCCAGAAGCCGGTTCCGGCCGCGCCCGCCGCGCCCGTGCCGAGCAGCGCGTGCCCGACCATGCGACACCAGGCCGGAAGGTCCTCCTTGACCGAGCCCTCGCGGCTCGTCACGAGCAGGACGCCGCCGGCCGCGAGCGGTTCGAGCGCGTTGCGGATCAGAAGCAGGAGCCCGCTGCCGCAGTCGAGCTCGCCACCCTCGAGGGTCGCGTCGGGCGCCGGCAGCTCGCCGTCGACCATCAGTACGAGACGCAGGGCGAGCCGTCGGAGAGGAACTCGACCAGCTTCGCGCCGCCCACGATCGTGGCGCCGTCGACGAGCTTCGTCTCCTCGAGCTTGCGGCGCTTGAAGCACGGCGAGCAGACCCAGATCTTGCCGCCGGCCTTGACGAAGTTCGCCATCAGGTCCTTGAGCGGCGCGAAACCCTCCTCGGCGATGTCGTCGGCGTAGCCGCGCTGCGAGAGGCGCACGCCCTCGATCGAGAGGAACACCATCGTCTCCTTCTCGGAGGCAACGGCGGCGTTGGCGACCACGAAGGCCACGGTGGCCTTGTCGGGGTCGTTCTTGGCGTAGGTCAGGGTCACGCAGAACTTCTGGCTCACTTGGGAGGCTCCTTCTTCCGTATCCAGTACTCGGGGGGACGTGCGGCCACGAGCGCATGGCCCGTCATGCCGCACCAGGCCGGTAGATCGACGGGCGCGCCGGGGTCGCGCGCGGTGACGAGCAGAACCTCGCGCGGAGCGAGGTCCACGAGGCGCGCGCGCAGCTCGAGCACGAGCTCGCCGCAGCCCATGTCGCCGGCGTCGAAGCTCTCGTCGGCCGGCGCGCGCGCGTGGAGGTCCTCGCGCGCGGGCCCCGGGGCCGGGGCCGCGCCCTCCGCGAAGGCGCAGCCCGCGCGCGCGGGCTCGAGCGAGCGCTCGCGCGCGCCGGCGTACTCCCAGGCGGCGCGGTAGCAGTCGCGCGCCCGCAGCCAGGCCAGGAGCCGCGCGCCGAAGGCCGCCGGCTGCTCGCCGCCCTCGGCCGCGAGGCAGGCCGCGCAGCGCGGGGTGCTGCGGTAACCGAGCAGGCTGGAGAGCACGGCCGCGTGCCCGCACAGGGGCTGCGCGCAGGCGCGGCAGGCCGAGCCCTCGACCGCGCGCACGTCGGCCATGAGCCGCAGCGTGCGCGCATCGGTCGTGACAGGCTCGTCCGGCTCGGCATCAGGCACTCATTTCACCTCGCGGAACGTCATCTTACGCTCCCAGCCGGTGAACTCGACGCCGTCGACCTCGACGTAGCCCTTGGCGTTGGCGTTGACCGGTCCGCCGGCCTGGCGCGGCTCGAGCACGAGGTCGCGCCCCATCGTCCAGGTCACGCGGCGCGCATCGAGATTGCCGAAGTAGTAATCGACCCAGGCCTGATCGGGCCCGCTGTAGCCGGCCGCGGTCGTGAGCACGATCTTGTCGCGGTTGGCGTCGCTCAGCACGATCGGCTCGACGAAGATGTCGGCCAGGGCGACGTCGTGGGAGATCCAGCCGAGCCCCGGGGCGTAGAACTCGGGCCAGCAGTGGTACGAGCCGTCCTTGTCCACGCCGTCGAGCGAGGGCTTGAAGAGCGAGCCGTACTTGAGGCGCGTCGGGATGCCGCTGGCCCGCGCGAGCGCCGTCCACAGCGAGTGGAAGTCGGTGCAGTTGCCCGTGCGGTTCGTGAGGCAGTAGGACGAGCTCCCGACCGGCGAGGCCTTCCACTTCGAGGGGTCCTTGACCCAGTACTCGACGTTGGCGAGCGTCCAGTCGTACAGGAGGCGCGCGACCTTGACCGGGTTCGTCTCGCTACCGCGGATCTCGGCCGCGAGCTTCACGATCGTGTCGTCGATCACGATGTGCGCGTCGGGCTCGAGCTCGGCCGCGAACTGCTGCTTCTCCGCCGCGTTCAGGGCGCGCGTCTGGCTCGCGTCGATCGGCGAGTTCACTTCCCGGCGCGTGACCTCGAACTTCGTCGCCAGCGCGACCTTGCCGGTCGGACCGGCGAGCTCGAGGTACGCGTAACGGTTCCCGAGCGCGTCCTTGGTCTCCTTCCACGTGCCGGGCGCGGTGACCTCGAGCTTGTCGATCGTCTGCTCGGGATCCAGGCGCGGCAGGGGGAACCACACGCGCAGCGACTTCGCGTCCTCGGGCACGGTCACCGTGAGGGTGTTGTCGACCTGGAAGCGCGCCGTGTCGGGCGAGAGGGCCGCGAAGTTGCCCTGCTGCAGCAGGGCGAAGAGTGCCAGGGTCAGCATGGTGGCTCCTAGAAGTTGAACTGGAAGTAGAGGTTGAAGCGCAGGGCGTCGCCGTCGTCGCTGTTGGCCCAGTCGGTCTGCCAGGAGATCACGTCGAAGCCCGTGCGCACGCCGGTGCCCCACTCCTTGACCGTGCCCACGTAGGCCGTGGCGTTGCGCTCGGGGCGGTTGTCCGGGACGTCCTCGTGGTCGGGGTTGTCGAGCGTGGCGCTCGCGTGGAACTTGAGCTTGTCGTTCGCGGCGTAGATGAACTCGGCCCAGCCACCCTCGGAGGAGATCTCATCGCCGCTGGTGGTGTTGATCGACTGGCCGATGCCGCCGCGGAAGTCGCCCAGGTTCTCGCCCATCCACAGCTCACCGCGCGCGCTCAGCGCCGCGCTGACCGGGACCTGGAAGTCGAGCCCGACGAGCCTGACGTCGTGGCGCTTCTCGCCGCCGAACGAGGTGTCCGTCTCGGTCTTGCCGAGCGCGCCCCAGGCCCCGAACTCGAGCGGCTTCTTCTCGACCGGTCCGTCGAGCTTCAGGCCGGCGCGCAGCTGCAGGTGCGGCAGGCCCGAGTCGAAGCCGTCGCGCTCGCCTGAGACCGTGTCGAGGTCCTCGTTCGTGACGGCCCCCGTCAGACCGAGCGCGGCCTTGACGTCGAAGCGCGCGTCCTTGGGCGCGTAGCGCGCCTGGATCTGGGCCCGGCGGTCGCCGGTGTTGCCCGCGTTCCACATCAGGAGCTCGCCGTTCACGGCCGGAAAGAGCGGCGAAACGACGTCCCAGTCCTGACCGACGCGCAGCGCGTAGTCGTCGCGCGCGACGTCGATCCAGGCCACGCGGATGCGCGGCGTGGCGCGCGACTCGGCCGAGCCGGTCGGGAAGTTCGCGAAGTCGATCTCGAGCTTCCCGCCCACCGTCGCCGCACCGATCTTGCCCGGCTTCACGTCGAAGCCGAAGCGCGTCAGGCGCGGGTCGAGCGCGAAGCCGGCGTCGTCGTCGTCGATCGCGGTCCCGTCCTCGGGCGAGACCGTGGCCGGCAGGATGATGCTGTTCATGCGCGCCGTGTTGACGTAGGCATCGAGGCGCAGGAAACCGTAGAACTGCAGCGGAAAGCCGGACTTCGTGAGGTCCTTCCAGGTCAGTGCCGCGGGCGGATCCTGGATCGGCGCCGCGGCCTGGAGAGCGGCCTGCGGCACGGCGAGCGAGAGCGTGAGGAGGGTCGGGGTCAGCATGGGAAGCAGGGAGTTCGAGCGCGCAGCGGCGCGAGGACGGAGCGCGCGGAAGACGTCCGCGCCTCCTCGAAGGGGCGGAACTCTAGCGCCGGCGACGGTTCTTCCGGCAAGCACGAAACGGCACGAAATCCCGGCAAAAACGGCCCATTCGATGCCGCCTCCCGGCCGGATCGAAGGACTCGATACGAAGCGAGCCCGGGAGGTCAGCGCACGCGGATGCGCTGCGCGCCGCGCGCGCTGAAGTGCCCGATGCGGCACACGGGAAGCTCGCGCGCGGCGAGCTCGCGCTCGAGCAGGGCCGCGCGGGCCTCGGGCAGCACGATCAGGAGCCCGCCCGAGGTCTCGGCGTCGAACAGCAAGTTCACGCGCGCCTCGTCGAGTCCGGGCGCGAGCTCGACCTCGGCCCCGATGGTCGCGCGACCGCGCTTCGCTCCACCCGAGAAGAGCCCCTTCTTCGCCAGCTCCAGCACGCCCGGGAAGAGCGGCACGCGCGCGAGTTCGAGCTCGAGCGTCAGGTCGCTCGCGCGCGCGATGTTCATGGCGTGCCCCACCAGACCGAAGCCGGTGATGTCGGTACAGGCATGCGCGCCGGCCGCGTTCATGGCCGCGCAGGCCTTGTCGTTCAGCGTCGCCATCTGGCGCGCAGCCGGCTCGAGGTCCTTCCAGTCGAGCTTGCGCGCCTTGGCGGCGGTCGTCATGCAGCCCATGCCGAGCGGCTTCGTCAGGTAGGCCACGTCGCCCGCCTTGGCGCCGGCGTTGGTGGCGACGCGCGCGGGATCGATCAGCCCCGTGACCGAGTAGCCGAACAGGACCTGCGTCTCGACCGTGTGACCGCCGCACAAGAGCGCGCCGGACTCCTTCACCTTCTCGTAGCCACCGCGCAGGATCTCGGCCCGCCACTCGGCCGGGAAATCCTTCGGGAAGCCCGCCAGGGAGAGCGCCGTGAACGGCTTCCCGCCCATCGCGTACACGTCGGACAGCGAGTTCGCCGCCGCGATCGCGCCGTAGTAGCGCGGGTCGTCGACCACCGGCGGGAAGAAGTCGACCGTCTGCACGAGCGCGAGCTGGACCCCGGGCGGCAACCCGTCGCGCACGCCGAGCTTCACCACTCCGGCGTCGTCGAGGGTCTCGGGGCCGACGAGCAGACGCTCATCGGCGCGGTCGGTGACGTCGCGCAGCACCTGCGCGAGCTGGCCTTGCGGCAGCTTCGCCGCTCAACCCGCGCAGTCGGAGTAGTCGGTGAGGCGCTTGTCCTTGAAGAACGACATGCCCGTCATCTTGCGGCTTTCCGCGCACGGGTCCAGGGTGTCGCCGCCGCAATGCGCCGCGTGCCCCGGCCGCGCCCGGTAAATGCCGGGTTTCCGCGCCGGCCCCGCGCCGTGGACCTCAAGACCCCGCTTGCGGCCGGTCGACCCCGTGTGCGGAAAGGTGGGTGGATGTTCCAGCGTCCCGCATTCGTCGTCCGATTCCTGAATCGTTTTCCCGACCCTCTCGCGACGCGCACGCAGCTCGTCGCCGGGAGCGCCCTTTCGAGCGGCGTCTTCGCGCTCGTCCTCGTCCTGGGTGGGATCCAGCTCGACCAGCGGCGCTGCGCCGAGGTCGCGCGCACCCGCGCCGAGACGCTGGCCACGACCGCGGGCCTGTGGCTCGACGGCGACGCCCACGCCTTGCTCGGAGCCGACCCCGAGAAGCGCCTGGCGGACCTCGGGGCCCAGCTCGCGCTGCTGTCCGAGAAGAGCGCCTTCGAGGGCACGCTGCGCACGCTGCGCGCGAAGGCCAGCGAGAAGACCGCGCTGACCTCCTCGCCCGGAGCGTCGCGCCGCGCAGCGCTCGAGGTCGTGCTCGCCGCCGGGGAAGGCAGCACGCGGGGCGAGCTCGACTACGAACCCTGGATGGCGCCGGCCTTCCTCGAGGGTGAAAGCGTCAGCCAGGTGCAGGCCGGGCGCGTGCGCGCCGTCGCCCCCCTGCTCGACTCGTGGAACGCGACCGCCGCGCTCGTGCTGGCCGAGTCCTCGGCCACGGCTCCCCTCTGGCGCCGCATCCTGTTCGGGACTGCCGCGGGTGTGCTCGGCGCCCTGGGCGTGGCCGCCGCCGTGTGGCTCGCCCGCCGCCGCGCCGACGCCCTCGAGCCGCACTTCCAGGGCCTGGAGTTCGGGCTCTCCGAGCTCGGTCGCGGGGTCGTGCCGCCGCCCTTCCCGCAGGCGCGCCGCGCGCCGCGCGAGCTGCAGCGCCTGGCCCAGGCGGCCGAGGCCGTGCGCCGGCGCGTCGAGGCCGAGCAACGGGGCGAGCCCCTGCCGACCGCGCCCGCCGCGCCGGAAGGTGCACCGGCCCGCACGGCCGAGCTCGGTGAGGCGAGCGAGTTCGATCTCGGCCTGCTCGTGCAGCAGCTCGGCGACCCCGCACGACGTCAGGCGTTGACGCGCGGACTCGAGTTCCGCGTGCAGTACCCCGACGGACTGCCGACCCAGCTGCGCGGCTACCCGCTGCCGCTCTACCGCGCGCTCGAGGGCCTCGTGCAGAACGGTCTGCGCGCGACCGACGTGGGGCAAGTCACGCTCAAGGTCTCCAGCGCGGGCCAGGGCCCGGAGGGTTTCCGCCTGCGCTTCGAGGTCTCCGACACGAGCCCGGGGATCGCCTTCAAGGAACAGCAGGACCTCGCCGCCACGCTGCTCGAAGCTGCAGGTGCAACGCCCACGCAAAGCACGGATCCGCTGCACGCGGCGGCCTCGTTCGCACGCGCCCTCGGCGGCGAGCTCGCCTTCGAGAGCCAGCCGGGCCAGGGCAGCCGCTTCGGCTTCACCTGCGCCTTCGCCGTGCCGGGTCTGCGCACCGCGACGGCCTTCCAGCCGCGCCGCGCCGCCCTGCGCACGGCGGGCTAGCGCTGGCCCCGCGGTCGCGCGAGCAGCAGCGCCTTGTCCGAGAAAAGGCGCGAGACCGGCACCAGCTCGACCAGCTCGAGCCCCGCCTCGGCCAGCTCACGCGTGAGCTCGGCCCGCCCCGGCGCGGGGCGGTAGCGGCGCGCGAGTCCGGCCCGGCTGCACAGCCAGCGCCCGGCGTGCTTGACGCTCGTCGCGAAGCGCGTCTGCACGACCACCGCGCGACGCGCGACGCGCGCGAACTCGCGCAGCATGGCGACGCGCTCGCCACGCTCGAAGTGGAACAGGAAGCGCAGGCTGACGAGCGCATCGACGCTGCCATCGGCGAGCGGCAAGCGCAGTGCATCGGCCTGGAAGAGCGCCACGCTCTGCGTCTGACGGAGCGCGCGCCCGGCCTGCATCATCTCGAGCGCGAGGTCGGCCCCGAAGACGAGCGGTACCGTGCGCTCGAGCAGCGGGAGGAGCCGCCCGGTGCCGCAGGGCAGATCGAGCACGCTCGCGTGCGGTCCCGAGCGCGCGAGCAGCGCCGCGACCAGGGCCTCGTCGTGGCGGTGCTTCCAGCGCGCCAGCGGAGTCCCGAAGCGGCGCCCCTCGTACTCCCCGGCCACGCGCGGGTCACGCCAGCGGTCGCGCTTCATGCGGCGCACATGCTGGGCCCGCGCAACGCCGCGCGCAACGCCCGGGCGCGCCACCAGCGGAGGCAGGCCTCCGCTGAAGCCCCGGCCCCACCCGGCGGCGCGCTTGTCGCCCGCTCCCCACCCCCCTACGATGGCCGGACTGCCGGCAGCGCCTCCCGACCGGGAAGTCGCCTCCGGCCCGGCCCCCCCGCGCGCCGATCCTCACCCGCACCTCTCCGCGCCCATGTCGGACAGCTCGATCGCCCAGACCGTCGCCCAGGCCGAGAAGTTCTCGGTCGTTCCCGAGCTCTGCATCGCCTGCGACGCCTGCTGCCAGGACTTCCCCGAAGTCTTCTTCATGGGCGGCGACCAGAAGGCCCACGCGCGCGACACGCACCCCTCCGACCTCTACAACGCGCGCACGGTCGTCGACGTGTGCCCGACCGGCGCGATCAAGTTCTCGGGCGAGCTGCCGCCGGCCGAGGAGCTCGGCAAGCTCGAGGAAGTGCCGGGCTGGGAGCTCGAGTGGGCCCAGTGGCGCGGCGTCGAGGAGGACACCCTCGAGCGCGACCGCCGTTACGGGCGCGATTTCAGGATCGAACGCGAGGCCGGCTTCGTGAAGGTCTCGGTCCAGTTCCCGACGCGCGTCCCGGCCGTCCAGAACCGCTTCAAGTACGGCCTGCCGGAGAAGATGCCGGTCTACCGCCAGCACGTGGCGTTGAGCGGCAAGAACCTCTCGATCGTCGGATGGTTGACGGACCCCAAGGTGCGCAGCCTGTGCCACACCTCGAAGTCCTTCCCGGTCCAGTTCACGCAGACCTTCCCGCTCGAGGCCGAGCAGGAGTTCGTCGGCTTCCGCACGCGCTACGACGCCCACGGCCTCCTGCAGATCCTGTGCTTCACCGACCCGGTCGCCCTGGAGACCTGGCAGTGGAAGTCGCACCTCATCACCGACAAGTGCACCGCCTGCACGATCTGCGAGCGCGTCTGCCCGACCAACGCGATCACCAGTGGCGAGATCTTCTACATCGATCCGGACCTGTGCATCAACTGCTCGGTGTGCGGGGTCTACTGCCCCTTCGACGCGATCGACGACAGCCGTGACGTCACCGTGGCGCGCATCAAGGCGAAGCAGATCCCGAAGGCCGTCGTGCACGAGGAGCTGTGCACCGGCTGCGAGTTCTGCGTCGACGTGTGCCCCTTCGAGGCGCTCGAGATGAAGCCGGTCGACGGCGCCGTGGGCGACTTCCTGCCGCAGACCTCGCGCGTCGCCACCGTGATCGAGAAGAACTGCGTCTCCTGCAAGCTGTGCGAGCAGGTCTGCATCAAGGACGCCATCGAAGTGCCGCGCCAGCACCAGTTCGAGGACATCGGCATGTCCTTCATGCACTACGTGACCGACAACCACTGAGCGCACGCCCCGCCCCCCTCCGGGCCCCGCGCGCCTCACCGGCCCGCGGGGCCCGCGTGCTTTCCGGGGCCGGGGCCTCCGCGGGGTGCGCGGCCGAGGCGGCTAGAATGACGGCATGCGCAGCCCGGGAAGGCTCCTGGCCATCATCGCCCTGGCGCTCATGCTGCTGCTCGTCACCCGCGCTTCCCGCACGCGCCGCGTGTCCCTCGCGCCGCCCGCGGACCCGCAGTCTGGAGCGAGTTCCGAGGCGCTCCTCGTCACCGGGGAGCGTGCGGACGAGCGCAGCCCGCTCGGCAAGCGCGTCGCCACGACGCCGGCCGTGGAGGAACGCGTGCAGGTGCGTTCGGCCCTCGGGCTGCCCCTCGACGAGGTCGAGCTCGAGGACGAGCGTGGCTGGCAGCGGCAGGTCCTCGACCGGGACGGCACGTTCGTCCTGTCCGGGTCGCTGCGACCGCGGCGCGTGCGGGCGCGTGGGCATCGTCCCGCGCTCATCGAACACGCGACGCGCGAGCTCGCCCTCGAGCCGCACACCTCCATCCGCTTCACTTCCTTTCCGCTCGCTCGAGTCGAGAGCTGGACTCCCGCGGCTCACGCGGAAGTCCTGCGTGACGCCACCGAGCTGCTCCTGACCGCGGGTCCCCTCGACGCAACGAGCTTCGCCCTCGCCTTCGATGCGGATGGCCTGCGCGCCCTGTTCTCCTCCCTGACGCTCGAGTTCCGCATCGACGACGGTACCCGCGTCCGGGTCGACCACCGGCTCGTTCCTGGGCGCCACGACACGGTGACCTGGCCCTGGCCACCGGAAACGGTGCTGCGCTCATCGATCGAGGTTCGACTGTCCGGGACGCACGCCCTGGCGGGACCGTTCACGCTTTGGGCTCATTCCGCCGTCGACGCGCAGCCCGAGACGCGCGCCGACCACGCCCGCCACGAATGGGGAGCGATGACGCGCTTGCGGCAGGCCGAGAGCTGGCAGCTCGACGCGCTGCAGCCGGGCTTCGAGCTCGGTCCGCTCGTGCTCGGGAAGGAGTACATCGTGACGGCGCGCGACCTGGCGAGCGGCGCCCACGCCCGCTTGCGCTTCCCGCACGACGGCGCGCCCGCCCTCGAGCTCGTGCTCACGGATGGGCTCGTCGTCAGCGGCCGCGTGACCTTCGAGCCGGCCAGCGGCGTGCGCGAGCTGGAGCGCGTGACCTGGTCGCTCGGCCGCGCGCGCACGCCCTACTGGAGCGGCGAACCCGGCCCGATCCCGCTCGGGCCGCAGGGCGAGTTCCGCTTCACCCTTCCCGACCCGGTCCCGTGGGCCGATCAGGCTCCCTACCCGCGCCCGACCGAGCTCGAGTTCGAGCTGCACGTGCCCGGGTTCCTTCCCTACCCGTTTTCCTCGGACACGGCCGGCATCTCCGAGCTTGCGCTCGGCACGCTCGCGCTGACCCCGCGCGTGACCGCCCTGACGCTCGCTCCCGGACACGGCCTCGAGGCGCGCGCGCTCCACGGCCAGACGCTCGTGCTTGCTCGCGACGGGACGTTCGCGCAGGAGCATGTCATCGCCGGCGGCCTGCCGCTCCTCGACGGCCGACTCGCGCTGACGCTCGACGAGGATCTCGTGCCGCGCGAGCTCGAGACCTGCGACGCGTTGCTACTCGATGTGGATGGTACGCTCCTGCCGCTCGTGCGCAGCCCGCAGGGGTTCGAGCGCTCTCCGGCGCTCCCACGCACGCTGCGCCTCGCAGTGGGCGAGGCCCTGGCCGGGCTCGAGGAACGCCTCGAACTCGGGATCGAGTGGCGCGGGATGCTGTACGCCTGTCGCTCCTGGCCGACGCGGGCGCTGCGCGAGCCCACCGAGCTCGAGCTCGTTCTTCCCTCGGACGCAACAGCCTGGTGGGGTCTAGGGCGCAAGCCGGAGAACCGCCGCAACCTCGTGCTCCCGGCGGAGGGGGTCGTCGAGCTGCATTTGCCGTGAAGGCTGAGCGGTGCGGTTCGCGGCCGCACCCGCACCGGCGTTACTCCTTCTCGTCGGCCGGCTCGGCGACCTTCGGAACGGAAGGGGCGGAGTCCTTGCGGCCGAGGCGGGCCAGGCGGCGGGCGAAGTCGCGGGCGCGGGTGCCGAGCAGGCGGCGGGCGAGGCGTTCGAGGGCGTCGGAGAGGGTGCGCTGGCTCCAGAGGAAGAGGCCGCGCGGGCGGCGGGCGAAGACGTAGGGCGAGCTCTTCTCGTAGCGGTGCGAACCGAAGTTCTTCTTGTAGTCGAGCTCCATCACCCCGTAGTCGAAGCGCTCGCTGGCGCGCGTCGTGCAGTGCTCGGCGATCACGTGGTGCAGGAGGTACTGGCCCGGACGCAGGGCCGTGAACTCGGGGTCGTAGCCCGTGTCGCGCGTGACGAAGGTGCCGCGGTAGACGAGGCCGTGCCAGAAGGCGATCGGCCGGCCGCGCGCGCGCAGCACGTAGCCGAAGAGCCAGCCGCGCGCGGCGGCGAAGGCGAACAGGCGGCACAGCTCGGGCGTGTCGGCGAAGCCCACGCCGAGGTCGCGGTGGTAGGTCTGGCGCGCGATCGCCTCGCTGTCCCGGATCAGGCGCTCGAGCTCGTCGGGCGCGCGGTGGCAGGTGATCGAGAGTTCCGCGCCGAGCTCGCGCTCGAGCGCCTGCGCGTAGCGCTTGACGTGGCGGCGCGTGCTCTTCGAGCGGCTGGCGAGGAACTCGGCGGGGCTCGCCGGGAGCTCGAGCCGCCAGCCGACCGAGGGCCGCAGGCGCCGGTCGCGCGCCAGGGTCGGCACGTCGGCGAGCGCCGCCGCCAGCGCTCCGCCGGTCTCGAGCTGGTGCGCGTAGGCCGCGTCGGCCTCGCCGCGCGCCAGCACGGCCAGGAACTCGTCGCGCAGCGCGCGCGCGACCGCGGGCGAGTCCTCGCCCATGACCCCTCCCGAGCCGACGTGCAGAATGCGCGCGCGCGTGCGCCCGAGCACGAAGCTCCCGACCTTGAACGGAAAGCGCTCGCGCCGCAGGACACCGGCCACGAGCGCGACCGTCTCGCCCGCGCGCGCGAGCACGAGCACGTGCGAGCGCAGGAAGTCGGGCTGGGTCGAGAGCACCTCGCGCAGGTAGTCGAGGTCGCTCCAGGGATGCGTGGCGTGGGCGCGCCAGAAGGCCTCGACGGCGCCGAGCTCGTCCAGACGGCGCAGGGTGCGCACGCTCAGGCCGACAGCGTTCGCGGGGGCGTCGGAGGACATCGGGGGGGAGGCGCCGGCCCGCACGCCGGGGGGCGTGAGCGGCGACGGCAGCCACGCAGCCTAGCAGGCCGGCGCGAAGGCGGGGGATCGGGGTGGTGCTTGTCGCCCGCGCGTGGCCTGCCTACCTTCTGCGCCCCGCCGGGCTGCGCACTTCGCCCCGGGAACCCGCACATGAACTGGCCCACCGACTGGAAGTTCCTCCTGGACTGGATCGCCCCGGCCGCCGCGCTCGTGATCGCGGTGGCGCTCGGCTACCTCGCGAAGTTCGTGATCGTGCGCAAGATCACGCAGCTCTCGGCGCGCACCGAGACCGACCTCGACGACCTGATCGTGGGCGCGATCGAGCGCCACATCCCCTTCTGGTTCCTGGTCGGCGGCGCGGTCTTCGCTGCGCGCCTGGCGCCGATCACGAGCGCGCACGAGCTCTTCGCGCGCCACGTGGCGAGCGCGCTGTTCGTGCTGTCGCTCTCGTTCGTGGCCGCGAACCTGCTCACGGGCCTCGTCGAGCGCACCACGAAGAAGGCCGGCGCGACCTTCGTCTCGGCCTCGCTGACGCGCAACGTGCTGCGCGGCGCGATCCTCGTCGTCGGCGGGATGATGGTGCTGTCGCAGCTCGGCGTGAAGATCGAGCCGCTGCTCACGGCCCTCGGCGTCGGCTCCCTCGCCGTCGCGCTCGCGCTCCAGCCGACGCTCTCGAACCTCTTCGCCGGCCTGCATATCACCATCGCGAAACCGCTGCGCATCGGTGACTTCATCGAGCTCGAGAACGGCGTGCAGGGCTTCGTCGTGGACATCGGCTGGCGCGCCACCAAGCTGCGCGAGCCGCAGAACAACGTGGTCATCGTTCCGAACGCGCGCCTGGTGGAGATGGTCGCCAAGAACTACTCGCTGCCGGAGACCGACCAGACGGTCCTGCTGGCGGTCGGCGTGAGCTACGGCTCGGACCTGGCCCAGGTCGAGCGCGTCGCCCTCGAGGTCGCACGCGAGGTCCTGCGGCGCCAGCCGGAGGCGAACCCCGACTTCGGTCCGGTCGTGCGCTTCAACGGCTTCGGCGACTCCTCCGTCAACTTCGTGCTGGTCTTCCGCTCGCGCCTCTTCACGGACCGCGGAATCATCATCCACGAGCTCATCAAGGCCCTGAAGGCGCGCTTCGACGCGGAGGGCATCGAGATCCCCTTCCCCCAGCGGGTCGTGCACGTACAGCGCACGAGCTCCGCGAGCTGAGCCCAGCTGGGCTGAGCGCGCGCCTCACGTCTGCTCTGCGGCGGGCGTGGGCCCGGCGTCGTCCGCGGTCTCCGGTGCGGTCTCCGGTGCGACGTCGAGTCGTGCGCCGCGCGCGCGCCGCAGCAGGAAGCCCGGGAGCAGCGTGGCGAGCAGGGTGTAGACCATCACCGCGCCCACGATCCGGCCCTCCAGGCCGTACTCGGCGCGCAGAATCCCGAGCAGCACCAGCGAGAACACCAGCGTCGGCAAGAGCGCGGTCGCCACGCGCCGCCGCTCAGGCCATGCGATCCCCTTGCCGGGCGGCTGCAGCAGCGCGACTTGCAGCACGCGCAGCGGAACGAGCACGAGGGTGAGGCCCACTCCGAAGAGCACGGCCCACGCGTCGAAGTCCTCGGCCAGGAGCTCCCCACCCGCCTGGAAGAAGTAGAACGGGCCGAAGACGATCGCGAACTCCTCGACGGTCTGCAGCAGGCGGTCCGAGGAGAGTGCCGGCAGACGCTCGCGGAAGCGCCGGGCGGAGAGCCCCACCAGGAACGCGCCCACCAGGTAGTAGACCCCGAGCTTGCGCGTCACGTAGGCGCACACGACCGCCAGCATCATCAGGAAGGCGAACTCGGTGCGGGGCGCGTGGGGCTCGACATGGCGTGCGAAGAGCTTCATCGCCGGCGGGATGAGCAGCACGAGCGCGACCAGCGTGACCGAGGCCAGGCCGAAGCGCGGCAGGGAAGAGGACTGCGTGAGGGCGAAGAGCAGCAGCAGGGAGAGGATCTCGGTCGCGATCACCGTGGCCCGCACGCGACGGATCTCCGGGCGCTGCAACCCGAAGGCGGCCAGGGAGTCGAAGATGAAGCCACCCGACGGGGTGAGCAGCGCCAGGGCCAGGATCGTGGCCGCGCGCGGCGACAGCTCGAGCAAGAGGTGTCCGAGATGGGACACGCCCCAGACCAGCAGCACGAACGCGAAGAGATGCAGCAGCAGGGGCCGCAGGGCCGGACGCAGATCGTCCAGGTCGACCTCGAGTCCCGCCGCGAGGAAGAGCGAGACGATCCCGAAGGTCGCCAGCAGCCCGAGCGTGTGGTCGCGCGGCAGGAAGTCGCCCAGACTCGCCACGAACCCCAGGGCCAGGCTCGTGACCGCCCCGGGAATGGCATAGCGCTGCAGGAACTTCGGCAGGACGAAGAGGCCGAAGATCAGGACGATGTAGCGCAGGTCCGTGGGCATCCGGCGAACGATACCTGCGGCCCGACGGCATCGGAAACACCGCGGCGGGCTCCTTTCCGGCCTTTCGGGCGGGCCACGCTGTGGAGCCGAGCCGACGCTCCTCGGCAGCGGGCTCACGCTCGAACGTGTCGTCAGCGCTCGAGCTCGGCCGGCGTGAGCTCGACGCGCAGCGTTCCGGTGCGCGGCACGTCGACCTCGCGCAGGAGCTTCCAGCTCGCGAGGTCCATCGATTCGTTCGGGGCGACGAGCCGGCCCGGGCCGACGGGGACTTCGATGGCGCGCGCGCTGTCGCCGACTCCGACCGTGAGCGCGAAGAGCTGGCCCGGGCCGCGCCACAGGTGCACGACGGAGGGCGGGCCCTCGCCGTCCCAGGCAACGCCGGCGAGCTCGAGCTTGCCCGTGTGCAGCGCGCGCTCCCAGGGGGCGTCGCTGCCGGTGAGCTCGACATCCTCGAACACGAACTGCTCCTGGAACTCGCCGCCCTGGCGCCGCAGCGTCAGGCGGTAGGCACCCGGCGCGCGTGCCCGCAGCGTGAAGTGACCGTCGGAGTCGAGCGGGGTCCAGCCCTCGCCCTCGAGGTCGAGCCTGCCGGCCGTACCGAGGTGCGCCGACCAGCCGAGGGCGGGGCGCTCGTCGATCCGCAGGCGGCCCTCGAAGGTGAACGCGTCGCCGGCCTCGTCGCCGATGTCCACGTAGGTGGTCTCGCCCTCACGCACGACGCAGTTCGCGGAGAGCTCGAACGGCTCGACGCGCGGGTTCTGCGTCGAGCTGAAGCCCTGGATCGGGCCGAAGAGCTCCGCGGAGCAGAGCTCGACACGCCACGGGCCGGGCACGAGCGCCTCGAAGCGGAAGCGGCCGTCGCTCCCGACGCGCTGCGTGCGCTCGTCGCCGGCGCCGCGCGTGAGGCCGACGATCGCGCCCTCGGGATCGGCACCGTGCGTGAGGCGCACGCGGCCCTCGAGCGCGCCGCCCGCGCCGAGCACGAGCTCGAGCGGCGGCCCGCCGAGCTCGTCCCCCACCGCCACCGGCCCCACCTCGGTCGGCGCGCCGCCGGGCGGCTCGGCCCGCACGAAGTAGCCGCCCGCCGCCGGCGGCGTCAGCAGGAAGCGTCCCTCGGCGTCGCTCACGGCCTCGTCGCGCGCCTCGGGCCACAGCACGAGGCGGTACCCGCGCGCCGTGAGCTCGGTGTCCGCCGAGACCTGCTCGAGGAGGCGCACGCGCACGCCCGCGACCGGCGTCCCGGCGCGCGTCACGACCCCCGCGAGCCCGACCACGGGCTCGAGCGCGCAGGCGAGCTCGGCACCGACACGTCCCGGCTCGAGCGGGCCGAGCTCGCGCGCGCGGTGACCCGCAGCGTGCACGCGCGCGAGGAAGGGCTGCTCGGGCAGCACGAAGAGCGCGCGGCCCCCGGCGTGCTCGCCACGCGCGAGACCTCCGAGGCGCGTCTCGCCGCCTGCGGACAGGAGCTCGAGCGCGAAGGTCTCGACCGGCTCGCCGCCACGTCCCGTGACGACGAGCTCGACGCGCCGCACCTCGCGCAGCGTCAGCACGAGCTCCTGCGCGCCGTTCGCGAGCTCGCCCGCGCTGGCCGGGCCGTAGCGGCCGTCCGGATCGCTGGCCGTCAACCAGGAGCGCGTGTCGGGCGGCAGGCGGAACTCGAAGCGGCCCTCGGCGTCGGCCGTCGTGCTCCCGCTGCGCACCGAGTCGCCCCCGTCCATCGCATGGCGAAACTCGAGCTCGGCGTGCGGCACGCCGGTGCCGTCCGGCGCCAGCACGAGCCCGTGCAGACGGTTCTCGTGCGCGAGCGGCGCGAGCGCGAGCTCGACCCCGGTCGATTCCTGGCCCGCGCGCACCTCGAGCGGCGGCGTGTAGCTCGCGAGGCGCCCCTCCGCGTGGGCCCACAGACGCACCATGCCGGCCGGCACGCCGCGCAGCAGGAAGCGTCCGTCGGCGCCGCTCGTCGCACCCGGAACCGAATCCCTCGCCGCCTCGAGACGCAGCATCTCGAGCATCGGGTACGGCTCGTCGAGCGAGCCGAGCGAGAGTCGCGCGCCCGCCAGCGGCACGCCGCGCTCGTCGACCACGCGCCCGGACACGGCGCCGCCCGGCACGAGCTCGATGCGCCCGAGGTGCGTGCTCTCGCCCGCCGTGCACACGGCCGTGCGCTCCTCGCTCGCGTAGCCGAGCGCCGCGAGCTCGAAGCGCACCAGCGCACTGCCCTCGGCCAGCGGGAAGTCGACGGCCACGAGTCCATCGGAAACCGCGGAGAGCGCCTCGTGCCGCGCGCCTCCGTGGCGCACGACGAGCCGCGCGCCGGCCAGCGCGCCGCCGCGCCCGGAGAGGCGCGCATCGAGGCGCGCGAGATTCGTCTCCGTGGCCGGCGTGGCCGGATCGAGCGACGTGGAGCCCGCGAGCGCGACGCGCTCGGCCGGCGTCGGCTGCGGAACGGCTTCTGCGTCCGGCTCGGCCGCGGCGACGGTCTCGAGCGTCAGCGGCCTGAAACCGACCGCGAGTGGCGCCTCGCGCCGCGCGAAGGGCGAGAAGCCGGGCACGACGCCCGCGAGGGACAGGCCGACGACCAGCACGGCCGCGGCCGCGACGGACAGCTTGAGGACGTTCATGGCGAAGACTCCGGAGAGGATCGTGGCCGCGCCCAGGGCGCTGGCGCCGGTGGCGAGCTCGAGGCGCGCGAGCGGCGCGAGGGCGAGGCTCCAGGCGCGCCGATCGCCGTCGTGTGCCTGGTCGAGGCGCTCGCGCAGGAGCTCGAGCGCGCGCGCGAGGCGCCAGCGCACGGTTCCGCCGGGCAGGCCGAGGCGCGCGGCGATCGCGGCCGGCTCGAGCTCCTCGTAGTAGCGCAGCATGAGCGTCGAGCGGAACGGCTCGGCGAGCTCGGCCAGAGCGCGCGTCAGGCGCTGCTCGGCCTCGAGCCGCGCCGCGAACTCGTCCGGCGCTTCCGGCCCGTCCGGCGTGCGCGCGACCGCCTCGCGCGCCGCGCGGCGCGCCTTGCCGCGGTGGTGCTGGCGCGCGAAGTTGCGCGCCACCTGGCGCAGCCACGGACGCAGGCGCCCGCTCGCCGGCGCGCGCGTCAGGGCCGCGAGCCAGGTGTCCTGGACCAGATCCTCAGCCGCCGCCTCGTCGCGCAGGAGCGCCCCCGCCATGCGCCGCACCCAGCGCGCGTGGCGCGCGAGTTCCTCGCCCGTGGGGATGCCATCCGCCGTGCTCATGCTCCCGTGGATGCCATGCTCGCGCCCCCGTTGGCGCGCCGCGCCGGAATCTTCGCGGAATCCGCGCGGGGATCAGGGCGCGCGGACGGTCACGGTCGCGAGGAAGGCGCTGGTCGCGCCCGCAGCGGCACCGGGCGCGGCCAGCACGGCCAGCCCGTAGGCACGGCCGGGCTCGAAGGCGAGCGTCAGCGTGGCGCTCTCGCCCGGCACGAGGCGCTCGAGCGTGCGCTCGGCGCGGGTCACGCTCGGATCGCCGGGCGCGCTCGCACACAGCTCGAAGCGGGCGGCCGGACCCGAGGCCCCCACGCGCGCCACGAGCTCGAGCGCGCCCCCCTCCGGGAAGGCCGAGAGGTCGAGGGTCACGTAGCGCAGCACGGGCTCTCCGGCCGGACCGGTGCGGAAGACGTCGAGCAGCGAGGCCGTGGGAGCCGTGGGCGTCGGTCGCAGGAGCTGCGAAGCCGGATCGCCGGCGGGCGCGGAGACCTCCGGCGCAGGAACGGGCTCGCCGCGGGCGAGCGCGAGCCCGCGCGCCAGGGAGTTCCGGTAATGGGTCGGATCGAGGGTCTCCGGCTCGTTCGCGTTGAGGTGCCCGACGACCTCGAGCCCGGGCGTGACGAGCACCGTGTCGACCGGATAGCCGTAGTTCTCGCGCAACAGGGTGCACAGGCGTCGCAGGGCGGGATCCTGCGTCTCCGCCGCGATGCGCTCGAGGTCCTGCCCCAGCACCCAGCTCGTGACGAAGTCCTCCCGCAGGCGCGCGAGCACCGCCGGATCACTCAGGACCCCCGCACGGAGGGTCTTGCCGCTCGCTCAACAGGATTCGTCGAACAGGCTCCCGAACATCACCAGGACGTGCAGCGGCTTGCCGGTTTCCTGCGCGCGCGCGAGGGCGGCCGGAAGCGCGAGCCACTCGAGCGTGGTGGCCGGATAGAAACGCTGCGCGAGCCGCACCTCGGCCTCGGCCAGCGTGAGTCCGCCGGGCAAGTCCGCGGGAAAGGGGCCCGAGCGCAGCTCCAGGCGCGGAATGCGACCGATGTCGGCCTCCACGTGATCGTCCACGCGCACGTTGAGGTCGAGGTTGGCGCGCGCGTCGGGCACGAGGAGCTCGAAGGCGCTCACGCGCCCGTTCACGCGGTCGAGGCGCAACCGGCCACGGAACTGCGCCGGCGTGTACCACACCTCGGTGCCGAGCCCGCCCGCGTGGAAGCGGAACTCGGCGTGCGCGCGCAGCACGATCTCGGCCTCACGCTCGTCGACGGAGCGCAAGCAGGCAAAGGCGCCCGGAGCGCCCACCGCGCCGTGGTGCAGCTCCGCACTCGCGCCGGGCATGAGCTGGCGCAGGAAGGGGAGCACGGCCGTCGCCTCGAGCGGCCAGACGTCCCCGACCTCGACGGGCTGCGGCGGCAAGAAGCGCCGGAAGTGGTCCGCGTCATAGCGCGCGAGCACCTGGAACGGCGCCTTCACGAGCACCGCGGGCTTGCGCTGCTCGAGGCCATGGGCGGTGTCGGTCAGCGGTTCGAGCGCGGCCGTGAGCTCGAGCGCGCCGTCGCGCAGCACGAAGGTCTCGCCCCCGGCAGGCACGAGCGCGCCGACGAATGCGAAGAACCGAGCGGCCAGGGCAGCGGGTGTCATGCGCGTGATTTCCTCGCCGTCATGGTATCCGCCCACCCGCCCCGCTGGAGAGGTTGGCACGCTGGAGAGCTCGATCGTCCCGCCCCCCCGGGAGGCCCGTTCGTGCTGAGGCCCCGGGCCTTGCCGGGCGCCTACTCGCCCCGCTCGCCCTCGCGCTCGCGTACGCGCAGGCTGGCGCGCGAGAGCAAGGAGCCGGGCACGACGGTGCCGGCGCCGAAGCGGGCGCGCAGCTTGTCGACGGCCTCGGTGGCGCGCTCGAGCTTCTGGTCGGCGGGGTCGAGCGGCTTGTCGGCCTCGAGCGGGCCGAACAGGCCTTGCTGCACGGGCTGACGCACGTCGGTCAGGCCCGAGACCGACACGCCCAGGAGGCGCAGCGGACCGCTCGGGACCTTCTCGAACAGCTCGCGCGCCACCGCGTAGAGGCGCTTCCCGAGGTTGATCGGCAGCTCGACCGTCTTCGAGCGCGTGATCGTCTTGAAGTTCCAGTAGCGCGCTTTCAAGGTGACCGTGCGGCCGCGCAGGCCGCGGTGGCGCAGCTCGTGGCTGACTTCCTCGCAGAACTCGTAGAGCAGGAGTGCGAGCTCCTCGCGGTTCGCGATGTCCTGCTCGAAGGTGCGCTCGAGGCCGTGGCTCTTCTCCTCGCGACGCGGGTTGACGCGGCGCGGGTCGATGCCGTGCGCGAGGTCGTGGATCCAGGCGCCGCTCGCGCCGAAGTCCTGCATGACCTCCTCGCGCGGGCGCGAGGCGAGCTGCGAGATCGTCGTGACGCCGAGCGACTCGAGGCGCAGCGCCGTGCGCGGGCCGACGCCGAAGATCTTCGAGACCGGCAAGGGATCGAGCGTCGCGCGCACGTCCTCGGGCGCGATGAGCTTGAAGCCGTCGGGCTTCGAGAGCTCGCTCGCCAGCTTGGCGATGAACTTCGAGGGCGCGACCCCGACCGAGGCCGTCAGGCCGGTCTCGCGCAGGATGTCGGCCTTGATGCGCCGCCCGATCTCGCAAGCGTCGCCGAACAGGCGCTCGGAACCCTCGACGTCGAGGAAGGCCTCGTCCAGCGAGAGCGGCTCGACCAGCGGCGTGTAGCGCTGGAAGATCGCCATGATCTCCTGGCTGACGCTGGTGTACTTGTCGAAGTCGGCCGGCAGGATCACGAGCTCGGGACACAGCCGCACGGCCTGCGCACTCGGCATGGCCGAGTGCACCCCGTACTTGCGCGCCTCGTAGCTCGCCGCGGCGATCACGCCGCGCTTCCCGGGCTGGCCGCCGACGACCACCGGACGGCCACGGAGCTCGGGCCGGTCACGCAGCTCGACCGACGCGTAGAACGCGTCCATGTCGACGTGCAGGATGGTCGCTCGCTGACCCAAGGGCGACCGATCAGGAGAAGCGATCGGGGCGGATCCGTCAACGGGCCCGGGTCCCGGCAGCGAGAAAGGGCGTCCGCACGCGCTTCTTCGGGGGTCGATCCCCCGCCGAGGGGAGGCCCGCCGGCCACGGGAGCCCGGGGCGGAGTCCGCGACCCGGGCCTCTGCACCGGGCCGGGCGGCGTGCGCTCGCGCAGAAAAGCTCTCTGCCGCTGTCTGCCCACCCCCCCCGACGCACACTGGAGCGGTCACCTGGGTCCATCGGAGCGAGAGCCCCCTCGCAGGTGAGTCTTGGATGCTGCAAGCCCTCGACGACACCGCTCGCGGAAGGCCCATTCCCCGCGGCATCGCTCGTCAGAAGACGAGCTCCACGCGCATCTCCTTCCCGGCCTCGACCCGCACGGGAACGCGCTGCTCCTCGCGACCTTCGGTCCACGTCGCCAGCTCGTAGAGCCCGGGCGGAAGCGGCTCGACCAGGCGGTTCTCGGCCCAGGAGATCAGGCTCGTGCGCGAGGAGGTGCGCTCGTCGGAGACGAACGCTTCGAAGCGGGCGTCCACGGGTTCGCCGCGCGCGTCGTGGAGGCGGAACGAGACCGCACCGCGCTGGCCGTCGCGCCAGCGCACGTCGACCTGGATCTGGCCGGCCAGCACGAACTCGACCTCCAGCACGTGGGTTTCGCCGGGCGCAAGCTCCAGGCTACGCGAGATCGTCGGATAGAAGCTCACGCCCTGCGGGTCCCGGCCCTCGCGGAGCACGAGCCGGTGCGCTCCCGAGGGCAGCCCGTCGATGCGCGCGACGGGCCCGCGCAGATCGACAAAGCGCGTGAACCGGGCCGCGTCCGATTCGGAGCCTTCCGCCTGGACGGCCAACCAGAGGCGCAGCCCCTCCGCCCCGGCAGCCGCCTTCACGTGCAGTTCCACGGCGGATCCGGCGCCGGAATCGCGGCACTCGAGGACTTGGAGCGTGCGCTCGCCGGCCGGCGGCGTCCAGAGATCGAGTCTCCCGACGGCGCCGCTCGGCAGTACGGCCTCGAGCGACAGCTCGGTCGTAGCCGGAGCGAGGATCCGCAACGTGCCCGGCACCCGCACCGGCGCGGAAAGGACTCCGTGCCCGCCGCGGAGGTCGAGGCGACACGTCTCGGCACGGCTCGCGCGCAGTTCGAGTTCGATCAGCGCCTCCGCGAGCGACAGCTCGACCCCCTCCGCCGGCGCGCGAACCTCGACGTTCACGCTCTGCGGACGCGGAAGGGTCACGTCGACCCCGGAGACGCTCACGATCGCAGCCGCGTAGCGGTTGGGCGCGAGACCGGAGCAGAAGAATTCCCCGGCTTCGTTCGCCACGGCGCGCGGGCTCGCCCACTCGAAGCGTCCGTCCAGCCACGCAAGTGCGGGCGTGGCGCCCGGGAACTGGACTGGGAGCCTGCGCCCCTGCTGCACGCGCAGCTCGACTTCGGCGCCGTCGAGCGGCTGGCTCAGCTGCAACGCGAAGCCGGCCAGCCGCTCGCCCGCTTCCAGCCAGGTCTCCGCGACGAGGAGTTCCTGACCGACCGAGGGATGAAGGGCAACCGTGGCCGGACGCAGGCCGCCGGTCGCGATCGCCACGAGGTAGTCGGCCTCCTCCGCGACGCGCAGGCGGTAGCGGCCCGCGAAGTCGGTGTACACCGGCTCGGCTGCGGGAGCCGACGGTCCGCCGGCCTCGACGGCGAAGGGCAGCACGAAGGCGCCGCTCAGCGGACTCCCGTCCGGAGCCAGCACGATGCCGGCCATTGCCGCCGCGGGACGCAGACTGAGCTCGACGTGGAAGAGGCGGCTCCTGTCGGCCTCGAGCGTCGCATCCCCCGCCCACAGGCGGACGCGTTCCGGCAGCCGCTGGGGATGATCGAGGAGCAGATCGAATGCATCGGGAGCGGGCGCGTTGACCGGGAGTTCGTGGACCAGCGGAGAGAGGTCGAGTGCGAAGCGGCCCTCGGCGTCGGTCGTGCTCTCCAGCGCGGCGACCTCGACCGAGTAGGCACGCCAGACGGGCTCGGCCTTCACCCTGACCGGATCCATCCGCGGGCCGATCACGCGCCCCTCCACGCGCCAGCCACTCCCCACCTCCAGCACGGACTCGGAAGTCCTGGAATCTAGGGCATCGCGAAGCGACGCCGCGGGCTCGTCGGAGCCGACGATCGCCGGCGTGGATGCGGGAGCCGGAGCAACGGCCGGTGCAGGCACGCCGCGCGGAGGCGCGAGCCAGTACCAGGCCCCGCCTGCGACGAGGACGAGCGACGCGAGCGCGGCCGTGGCGAGCAGCGGAGCGGAGACCGTCGGCTCGGGAATGGGCAGGGCGCGCTGGGACTCCAGCCAGACGATCAGGCCGGCGGTCCACACCTTGCGGCCTCCGCACTCGCGATCCATACGCTCGCGCAGCTGCTCGAGTCCGCGCCGGAGCTGAGTGCGCACGGTGGGCAGCGGGCGCTCGAGATGGCGCGCGATCTCCTCGTGCGAGCGGTTCTCGAAGTAGCGCAGGAGCACGACCGTGCGGTAGGGCTCGGCCAGCGCGCGTACGCTCTCCGCGACTTGCAAGGTCAACTCGAAGCGCTCGTGGAGGTGTTCGCTCTCGTCCTCGGCGTCCTCGGCGCGCGCCGCGCCGCGCTCGTGCTCACGCCGCCGCAGACGCGCACGGCCGCGGTTGAAGGCCAAGTTGCGCGTGATGCGCAGGAGCCATCCGCCCAGGTTCTCGTTCGTGCCGGGCGGCCGCCTCAGGGCTTGGACCCAGGCGTCCTGGACGACGTCCTCGGCTTCCGAGCTACCGACGAGTTCCCGCGCCAGGCCGAGCATCATCTGGCGATGACGCAGGAGATCCGCGCTGAACGGAAGGGAAGGTTCGCTCATGCCGCCATGAACACCGCTCGCCGAAGGCTTGATTCAGGGCCCCTTAGAGAATCCAGCCATGGTGTCGCAAGTCCATGCTAGCACTACCGTTGCGACTCAGGAAAAGGCCCTCAGTTCAGGGGGACCCGCTGCTCGGCGGTTTCGCCCGGTCGGATCCGCACCTCGAAACCGAGCTCGATCTCCGCGTCCCGGTCGAGTCCACGCAGGTCGCCAGCGCCGAAGAGCTCGAACGTCCCGGTGTAGATGCCGGGTCGCAGTGTGCGCAACTCGACACGGCCTTCCACGACATCCACGAAGATCGAGTCGTTGCGATCATCGCCCTGGAGCAGGAGTTCCACTCGGCCCCGACCGGTCCAGGGGCGGTCGAGCACGAGCATCAGCTGCCCGGGCTCGATCGGTTCCAGCTCGACCGGGATCAGCTGGAATCCGCCCGACGACGAGGAGCGAAGGTCGAGTTCCGCGTGTTCGTAGCCGGGCGCGTTGATCGTCGCGCGATACTCGCTGTCGGGGGCGGCCAGGACCAGAACGGTGCCCTGGCGATCGGTGGGGAAGGTGAACTCGCCGAGATCGCCCTGCATTCGGATCCTGGCGAACACGGCGCCCTTCGTGCGCGCATCGAGTAGCCGGAACCAGAACTGCGACTCGGCACAGGTCAGCTCAACGTCCTCGGAAGGCGCGCGCACCGCGGGCGCCTTGTTCACGAGGCCGGGAAGGCGCGCGACACCCTCCTTGCGCGTGATCTGCAGCGTGTACTCGCCAGGGTCGAGCCCGCGCAGCACGAAGCGGCCTTCCTCGATCGGAGCCTGGGCGTAGACGCGCCCCACGGTGTCGCCGGCCAGTTCGAGGAACTGGTCGCCAAGCAAGAGATCTCGCTTGGAGCGCCGATGAGCGAGGACGCGCAGCTCCGCGGCGGCACTTTCCGCCTCGTTGGCGACGAGGAAGCCCGAGATCGTCTCACCGAGAGAAAGAGCGACCGAACCGACATCGAGTTCGCCACCCAGGGCGACGAGCCGTTGCCCGTGCGGCCGCCGCTCCTTCTCGGCGAGAACGAGCAGGAGTTCCCCGCGCGGCGCGACCTCGAGCCAGAACCTCCCGTCTTTTCCCGTCACTTGGCTGGTGACGACCTCGACGGCTTCGCCTTCTTCTGGAGACGAAAAAAGCGCGACATCGACGCCAGGAAGCCGCCGGCCCTCATCGTCCACGGCCAGCCCCTTCACGACGAAGCGATTCGAGATCTCGAACGTGACCTGACCGATGTAGCCGCTCTCCAGGTCATCGTCAGGAGTGGCAGACCGCACGGGGATGTTCTGGCGCAGCCGCTGGCCGGCCTCGGTGTCGAGCGCGACCTGAAACGGCGAGGAAACGTCCGCGGCGGGTACCAGGAGCTCCACGAGGAACGTTCCCCCGTCCGCGATGTGCCCCGCGGCTCCTACCCCCGACGACGAAAGCGCCAGCACACTCATGCGCGCCAGGCGACCGGGGCTGGTTCCGCCACGCACGGCGATCACACCCTCGATTCGCACCTTCACGCGCGGGCTCGTGGAGGCGCCGGTTTCAACGACGGCCTCTCGATTCGCCGGCTCCGGGGTCGGAGGCGCGGGCTCCGCGCTGCGCGGCGGATCGTCCTGCGATGTTTCACGCGCAACGATGGCGCTCGAGTCCACCTTGTTGCGCGTACCCGAGCCGAGAGTGACCCACGCCGCGCCGAAAAGCGCGACCAGCAGAGCCATCACGAATCCGTGCTTGATCGTCATGAGAAAACCCTTCGAGCATGGGCGTGCCGAGCCTACCGCTCGGCACGCCGAAACCACTTTCCGTCTTCCGATGATCAGGGACAGCCCGACCCGCACTGACCGCCGTTGGTGCCGTTCGTACCGGTCGTCCCCGGCGTGACCCCGCCCGCTCCGCCTTCGGAACCTGTCGCGCCGGGGGGAGTTCCAGTCCCGCCCGCGCCCCCTACGCCGCCCGCGCCGGCCTCGCCCGTCCCAGCCGCGCCTCCAGCACCGCCGTCACCGCCGGGGCACCCGATCCCACCATTGCCGCCCTTGGCGCCATTCCCACCCGTACCATTCCCTCCCGGTCCTCCGTTCCCACCGGTACCACCCGCCCCGGAGATCTCGCCGTCGAAGTAGCCGTTTCCGCCGCTACCGCCGGGGCCGCCCTTGCCATTGCCACCTTTGCCGCCAGTACCACCACTACCGCCGGGGCCCTTGGTCGATCCGCAACAGTTGCCGCCGTTTCCAGCATCTGTCCCATTCGCGCCGGACGAGTTCCCGCCAGCCCCACCGTTCCCGCCCGGCTGGCCCGCCGGGGCGGTCGTCGAGCCATGCGCTCCGTTCGAGCCATTCGCTCCCGAACCGCCGGTCGAGTTGCCGCCGCTGGCTCCATTGAGACCGGGCTGACACGGGCCCCCTTGCCCACCCGAGCCACTGGTCTGGAAGAACCAGTGGGCCGAGGGAGCAGCTTCAGCCACCCGCTCCGAGCCCTCGGCAATGGGAACGCCCATGAAGGCTTCGAGCAAGACGACATTACCGCCGTCGCCACCGTCGGTCGCGCGAGGGAGACCTGTACTGTCCCCACCGGGCCCGCCAGTTCCGCCGATGATGGTCGCGACGTCATCGACGCGTCTCGATCGGAAGGCTCCGTGCACGACGACCTCGCCACCCTGCCCGCCTTTCGCGGCAGGGCCGCTGCGCCCGCCGGCGCCGGCCATCACGAGGCCGTCGACGAAGACGACTGGCGCCTCGAGCAGGATCGTCGACCCGCGACCACCGCGCTCGCCGACGTTCGTTGCGACCTGCTCCAGCGAGCGCCCAGCGCCGCCGCGAATCGTACCTGCCACATCGATCAGCGTGCCTGCAGAGAGGTGGATGCCATGACCGCGATCCGGCCCGCTGCCCTGGCGCGGCAGGCCGATGATCGTGCCCTCGATTACGATGCTCACTTCCGCTTGCAGCAGGACGTCTTCGTGGACGTAGACGGTCGCACCTATCGGCACGACGATCGACTGGGCGTGGAGCGGCGCATCGAGCACCCTTCCGTCCGCCAACACGCACTCATCACCGAGCGACAACCAACCGAGTATCAACGCCAAGGACGCCGTGATCATTCTGTCCCCCTTGAGGGTCGTTGCTTGCGGAATTGCCTCGTTTCCGCGTGAACGAACACCGCTTCACGGCGCGGTGATTCAACCTCCTCAGGACTTCAGGAGGTCGAGAGGCGATGTCGCAGTCTGGAGGTTGCTAGGCGCATGCTGCAGTGGCAGTCGACTCCCTTCCTGAAGCGCACTCTGCCGCTGAAGTCACCGGGCTTGCGTTCTCGCCCCCCCGCGGGAGTTTCTCACCGGCGGACACGAATACGCCCGACGACGAGCTGGGCCGTGCGTTTGACGAAGCAGATCACGCCTCCACCCCGCTGACTCTGCCTCCCTCGCCTCCGATCCTTGCGCAAGAGCAGCGGAAGAGGCATCTTGCTGCGCATGCTGGCCTTGCTCGGCTCGCTTCCCCGCGCGACGTGCGCGAGCCACGAGGAAGTCATGGCGTTGCTGCACGAGCAGCGGCTCGACGGAGCCCGACTGGGCTCTACCGACATGCACCTCCTGGCCTCGACACGCCTGAGTGGCGTCCGCCCGTGGACGCGGGACAGGAGCCTTCTGGAAGCTGCGAAACGGCTGCTGCGGGCACCCTGAGCCATGCGCTTCGAACACGTGCGTCTCGCAGCGATCCGGCAGGTGTTGCCGGAAGAGGTCGTGAGCTCCGAGAACCTCGAGCAGCGCCTGGCGCCGGTCTACGAGCGGCTGAAGCTCCGGGTCGGGCGGCTCGAGTTGATGAGCGGGATCCGTGAGCGGCGCTTGTGGGAGCGCGGCACGCGCCCGAGCGACGCGGCGGCGCGCGCGGGCGCGGCGGCGCTCGCGGCCGGCGGGATCGCGCCGGAGCGCATCGGCTGGCTGGTGCACGGCGCGGTCTCGCGCGATTTTCTGGAACCCGCCACGGCCGCGCGCGTGCACGCGCTGCTCGGGCTGCCGGAGACGACCGCCTTCGCGGACCTCTCGAATGCCTGCCTCGGATTGCTGTCGGGCATGGAGGCCGCCGCGAGTCGCATCGAGAGCGGCGAGCTCGAGGCGGCGCTGGTCGTCTCGGGCGAGGACGGGCGCGGCCTGATCGAGGAGACGATCGCGGGCCTCGTCGCGCACGAAGGCGACGACGGGAGCCTGCGCGCGGCTCTGAAGCTCGCCTTCGCCTCGCTCACGATCGGCTCGGGCGCCGCCGCGGCGCTGCTCGTGCACGAGCGCCTCGCGCCGCACGCGCCGCGCCTCGTGGGCGGCACGACGCGCGTCGCGAGCCAGCACCACGAGCTGTGCCAGGGCGACCGCGCCGGCGCGGCCGGTGCGCAGATGGCGACCGACTCGGAGGCCCTGCTCGAGGCCGGCGTGGCGCTCGCCGCGCGCACCTTCGCGGCCTTCCTGACGGAGCTCGGCTGGACGCGCGCCGAGATCGCGCGCGTGGTCACGCACCAGGTCGGCTCGGCCCACCGCCGCGCGCTCTTCCAGCGCCTCGAGCTCGACCCCGCGCGCGACTTCTCGACCTTCGAGACGCTCGGCAACACCGGCTCGGCCGCGCTGCCGACGGCGCTCGCGCTGGCCCTCGAGCAACGCCCGCTCGCGCGCGGCGAGAAGCTGGCCCTGCTCGGCATCGGCAGCGGCCTCGCCTGCACGATGCTCGGGCTCGAAGGGGCGTGAAGGTCCTCCTCCTGTGTCACGAGTCGCTCGTGCCGCCGACGGGCGTGCGCGGCTATTCGAGACGCGCCCCGCCCGAGTGGCGCACCGAGTTCGACGTCCTGCGCGCGCTGCGGACGCTCGGGCACGAGGTGCGCGTGCTGGGTTCGGGCTTCGCGCTCGAGCCGCTGGTCGCGGCGGTGCGCGCCTTCCGGCCGGCAGTGGTGTTCAACCTGATGGTCGAGTTCCACGGGCGCGGTGAGTTCGACCAGCACGTGGCGAGCGCGCTCGAGCTCCTGCAGGTTGCCTACACCGGCTGCAGGCCGCGCGGCCTGACCCTGGCGCGCGACAAGGCGCTCTCGAAGGAGCTCTTGCGCGCGCGCGGCCTCGACGTGCCGCGCTTCCAGGTCTTCGTGCGCGGGAGCCGCACGCGGCGCGAGCCGGCGCTGGCCTTCCCCCTGATCGTGAAGTCGCGCACCGAAGAAGCCTCGCTCGGGATCGCGCGCGGCTCGCTCGTCACGGGCGAGCAGGCCCTCGCGCGCGCCGTGCGGCGCATCCACGAGGTGGTCGAGAGCGATGCGATCGTGGAGGAGTACCTCGAGGGCCGCGAGCTCTACTCGGCCGTGCTCGGCGCCGCGAGGCCGCGCGTCTTCCCGACCTGGGAGCTCGTCTTCAAGCATCCCGGCTCGCACCCGCGCATCGCCACGCGCGCGGTCAAGTTCTCGCCGCCCCTGCAACGCCGCCTCGGCGTCGTGAACCGCGCCGCGCGCCTCCCCGCCGCGCTCGAGCGACGCGTGCACACGCTCGCGCGCGCCACCTGGAACGCGCTCTCGCTCTCCGGCTACGCGCGCATCGACCTGCGCCTGACCCCCACCGGTCGTCTCGCCGTGCTCGAGGCCAACCCCAACCCCGAGCTCGCGCGCGGCGAGGACTTCGCCGACGCGGCGAAGGCCGCGGGCATCGATCACGACGCACTCATCGCGAGCTTGCTCGAGCTCGCCCGCCGCGGCGAGCGACGCTGAAGCCCGTGGGCGTCCACCGCCCCGCGATCAGGCGCATGGCCTTGCCGGCATGCATCGGGACAGGCATATTGATGCAGATGCGGACCACCCTGAACATCGCCGACGAGCTGCTCTCTCGGGCCGCCAAGCTGACCGGGGTGCGCGAGAAGACCGCCCTGGTCCGGATGGGCCTCGAGGCCCTCATTGCCCAGGAGAGCGCACGTCGTCTGGCGACCCTCGGCGGCAGCGAGAAGAAGCTCCTGCCCGCCCGCCGCCGGCGCCCCGGAGCGGCATGATCCTGGTCGACACCTCCGTCTGGATCGATCACCTGCGCCGTGGAGATGCCGAGCTGGTGGCCCTGCTCCAGGAGGCGCGCGTCGCAACGCATCCGTTCGTGCTCGGTGAACTGGCCTGTGGCAACCTGCGCAACCGAGCGGAGCTCCTGGCTCTCCTCGGCTCCTTGCCTCGCACGCTTCCCGCGAGTGAAGAGGAGGTTATGGCCTTCCTGCATGAGCACCGCCTCCACGGAACGGGGCTCGGCTGGATCGACCTCCACCTTCTGGCCTCGGCCCGCTTGACCGGGGTGCGCCTGTGGTCGCGGGATCGGAGCCTTGCAGAGGCCGCCCGGCGGCTGCTGCTGGCCCCCTGACGTACGGCGCAGCCCTTCCGTCCAGACTGAGGGGCGGGAGCAATCCCCACACCTCGGGGAACGGCCTTTCTTGGTGGATCGAGGCCTCCCGCTGTGGCACAACATGGCCCCGCTCGGGGTTTTCAGGAATTCCTGATAAGCGCGAGCGGCCGCCGCCACCCCCATGACGCTGCACGAAGAGGCCTCCGGCAAGGAGGCGCCGGGCTCCCCCGCCCCCCTCCACGACGCCCAGCCGGTCGATCCCGAGCTCCTGGCGGAGCTCCCGACCTTCGAGCTCTTCTTCAAGACCTTCGGCTTCAAGCGCGTGCACGGGCGCGTGTGGGGCCTGCTCGTCCTGGCCAGCGAGGCGCTCTCGTCCAAGGACATCAGCGCGGCCCTCTCGATCTCGCAGGGAGCGACCTCCGAGGCGGTGAACGAGCTCGCCGAGTGGGGCGCCATCCGCACGACCTTCGACAGCGCGCGCCGCTGCCACGTGCACACGCCGGTCGGCAACGTGCTCTCGATCGTCGCGACCGTCTTCCGCCGGCGCGAGCAGGTCGTGTTCCAGCAGTTCAAGCTGACGGCCGAGCGCGCCCTCGCCTTCGTGCGCCGGAAGTACGGCGAGAAGGATCCGCGCGTCGTCACGCTGCGCTCGATCATCGCCACCTGCGCGATCGGCGAGGCGATGATGCAGCTCGTCTTCTCGGCCGTGCAAAACGCGATGAGCGATTCGGAGAGCGTGCTCTCGCGCGCCGTGCACACCGCGCTCAAGGTCGGCGTCGGGAAACCCGCGCGCTGGCTGTTCGGCGGCTCGAGCGAGCTCCTGGCCGCGACCGAGGCCGCGCGCCTGGTCGACGAGCCGGACGAGTCCGAGCAGGAGTCCGAGGCCGAGCTCGCGCCCCGGGCGCAGAAGCGCGAGGCCGCCGGTGGCTGAACTCGCGCGCATCGTGATCACCGGCGTGGGCCTGGCCGCGCCGAACGGCAACTCGCTCTCCGAGTTCCGCGCCAACCTGCTGGCCGGGCGCTCGGGCGTCTCGCCCTACGAGATCCGCTACTTCGGCAAGACCCTGGCCGGCATCGCGGGCTTCGACGCGCTGCGCTACCAGACGAAGAAGGAGCTGCGGCGCGGCACGCGTGCCGGTTCGGTCGCGGTGTACTGCGCCAACGAAGCGCTCAAGGACGCCGGGCTCGAGCTCGAGCGCTACGACCGCTCGCGCATCGGCGTCTTCCCGGGCATCACCGAGCACGGCAACGTCGAGACCGAGAACGAGGTCCACGAGATCTCGAAGTTCCAGTACGACACGCGCTACTGGAGCCACCACCACAACCCGCGCACGGTCGCGAACAATCCGGCCGGCGAGGTGACCCTCAACCTCGGCCTGAAGGGCCCGGCCTACTGCCTCGGCGGCGCCTGCGCGGCCGGCAACCTCGGCCTGATCCACGCCGCGCAGCTCCTGCGCCTCGGCGAGATCGACTTCGCGCTCGGAGGCGGCGTGTCGGAATCGATCCGCACCTTCGGGATCTTCGCCTCCTTCGCGGCCGAGGGCGCGCTGGCGAAGCACGACGAGCCCGCCAGGGCCTCGCGCCCCTTCGACAAGGCGCGCAACGGCATCGTCGTGGCCGAGGGCGGGTGCCTGTACGCGGTCGAGCGCCTCGAGGACGCGCTCGCGCGCGGCGCACGCATCCATGCCGAGCTGCTCGGCTACTGCGTGAACTCCGACGGCACCGACTTCGTGCTGCCCGACGCGGCCGGCCAGAACGCCTGCATGCGCGGCGCGCTGAAGAGCGCCGGCCTCGCGCCCGAGCAGATCGACCTCGTCTCGACCCACGCCACCTCGACGCCCTCGGGCGACGCGATCGAGGCGCGCGCGGTGAACGAGGTCTTCGGCGACAGCCCGAAGACCTGGGTCAACAACACGAAGAGCTTCATCGGCCACGCGATGGGCGCCGCGGGCGCGCTCGAGCTGGCCGGCAACCTGCCGTCGCTCCAGGACGGCGTGGTGCACCCCACGATCAACGTCGAGCAGCTCGACGAGGCCTGCGCGATCCGCGGCCTCGTCCTCAACGAACCACGTTCCGTCGGCCGCGTCGAGACGATCCTGAACATGTCCTTCGGCATGCTCGGCATCAACTCGGCCGTGGTCGTCGGCAAGTACCACCCCTGAGAGAACCATGACCGAAGAAGAAGTGGCCCTCGCCGTCAAGGACATCATCCAGACCGTCGCGCCCGACGAGGATGTGACGAACCTCGACCCCGAGAAGCGCCTGCGCGAGCAGATCGATCTCGACTCGATGGACTTCCTCGACATCGTGATGGAGCTGCGCAAGCTCTACGGCGTGCAGGTGCCCGAGGAGGACTACAAGGAGCTCGCCACCCTGGCCGGCTGCGTGAAGTACCTGCATCCGAAGCTCGCCGGCAAGGCGCTGCACTGCGCGGCGAACGCGTAGGCTCGCGCCCGCCCGGAGTCGCCCGTTGCGCTACGACGCGATCGTGATCGGCGCGGGCATGAGCGGCCTCGCCGCCGCGCTGCGCCTCGCGCAGCACGACCAGAAGGTGGTCGTGCTCGAGCGCCACGAGCTGTGGGGCGGGCTCAATTCCTTCTACACGAAGGGCGGGCGCCCCTTCGACGTGGGCCTGCACGCGCTGACGAACTACGCCCCGGCCGGGAAGAAGGGCGCGCCCCTGACGCGCGTCCTGCGCTGGTTGCGCATCAAGCACGAGGAGCTGGCGCTCGGCGAGCAGGCCTTCTCCGAGATCCTCGTGCCGGGCGTGCGGCTCACCTTCTCGAACGAGCTCGCGCGCCTCGAGAGCGAGGTCGCGCGCGCTTTCCCGGGCCAGCGCGACGGCTTCGCGCGCCTGGTCGCGTGGGTGCGCGCCTACGAGGTGCGCGAGGACGTCGAGCCGGGCCCCAGCGCGCGCGCCTTGCTCGCGCGCTTCCTCGAGGAACCGCTGCTGTGCGAGATGATCCTCTTGCCGGTGCTGTTCTACGGCAGCGCGCGCGAGGAGGACACCGACGAGCAGACCTTCGCGATCCTCTTCCGCGCGGTGTTCCTGGACGGCCTCTCGCGCCCCGAGGGCGGCATCCGGCGGCTCCTGAACCTGATGATCAAGCGCCTGAAGGCGGCCGGCGCGGAGCTCCGCATGGGCCAGGGCGTGCGGCGCGTGCTCGTGCGCGACGGGCGCGCCCACGGGATCGAGCTCGAGAGCGGCGAGGAGCTCGAGGCGCCGGTCGTGCTCTCCTCGGCCGGGCGCGTCGAGACGCTCGCGCTCGCCGGACGCACGAGTCCGCCCGAGGACGTCGGACGCCTCTCCTTCGTCGAATCGATCTGGGTGCTCGACACGACGCCGGCCACGCTCGGCCACGGGGCCGCCACGAGCTTCTACTCGACCGTGCCGCACGCGCTCTACCGTCGCCCCGCGGGCCGCATCGACGCACGCAGCGGGGTCATCTCCTCACCCAACAACTTCGCCGCCTCGAAGCCGCTCCCCGAGGGCATCCTGCGCATCAGCGTGCTGGCCGACCACGCGCGCTGGGTGGCGCTCGGTGAGAGCGAGTACCTGCGTGCGAAGCAGGAGGCCGCCACGGCCGCGGCCGAGGCCGTGCGCACGTTCCTGCCGGAGTGGCGCGCGCACACGCTCTTCCAGGACGTCTACACGCCGCGCACGATCGAGAAGTACACCGGCCACGCCGCGGCCGCGGTCTACGGCTCGCCCAGGAAAGCGCTCGACGGCACGAGCGGCATCGAGGGGCTCTATCTGGTCGGCACCGACCAGGGTTACCTCGGCATCGTCGGCGCGATGATCTCGGGCGTGGCGATGGCGAACCGCCACGTCCTGATGAAGCTCGGTGGAGCGGCGGGAGCGGTGCCGTGAGCGCGGGCGCAGGCGAGATGAAGCCCGAGCGGCGCTACTTCAAGGGCTCGAGCGACGGCAAGCGCCCGCTGCGCCACGACCCGCTGGCGCGAGCCCGCGCGCGCTACGACGTGATCGTGATCGGCTCGGGCCTCGCGGGCCTGACGGCCGCGAACATCCTCGGGCGCGCCGGGCACTCGGTGTGCGTGCTCGAGCAGCACTACAACTTCGGCGGCCTCGCCACCTGGTTCAAGCGCCCCGGCGGGCACGTCTTCGACATCTCGCTGCACGGCTTCCCGGTCGGCATGAAGAAGACCTGCCGCAAGTACTGGAACGCCGAGATCGCGGGGCGGATCGTGCGCCTCGAGTCGGTGCGCTTCTCGAACCCGCAGTTCGCCTTCGAGACCGAGTTCACGCGCGCGGACTTCACCGCGAAGCTGGTCGACGTCCTCGGCGTCGAGCGCGCACGCGTCGAGGGCTTCTACGGCCATCTGCGCAAGATGGAGTTCTACGACCCGTCGCAGGAGACGACCGGCGAGCTGTTCGAGCGCTGGTTCCCGGGACAGAACGACGTGCACCGCCTCCTGATGGAGCCGATCAGCTACGCCAACGGTTCGACCCTCGAGGATCCCGCCAAGAGCTACGGGATCGTGTTCTCGAACTTCATGAGCGAGGGCGTCTACACCTTCACGGGCGGGACCGACGGCCTGATCGCGGCCATGCGCACCGAGCTCGCGAAGAACCGGGTCGAGCTCTTCAACCATGCCGAGGTCGAGCGCATCGTCGTCGAAGGCGGCGTGACGCGCGGCGTCGTCGTGAACGGCAAGTTCCTCTCCGCTCCGGTCGTGCTCTCGAACGCCAGCATCAAGACCACGATCGAGAACCTGGTCGGCCCCGAGGCCTTCGCCGGGACGTACCTCGCCGCCGCGCGCGCCGTGCGCCTCTCGACCAGCTCGTGCCAGGTCTACCTCGGTCTCGCGCGCGGCGCCGGCATCCCCTTCATCGGCGACCTCGTGTTCCACTCGGATCGCCCGACCTTCGACTCGCCCGCGCTGTGCGACCTGCACGGCGCGAGCCGCACGTTCTCGGTCTACTATCCGAAGGGCCGTCCCGGCAGCGACCGCTACGCGCTCGTGAGCTCGACCAACGCGCGCTACGAGGACTGGGCCACGCTCTCGCCGGCCGAGTACGAGCGCGAGAAGGCGCGCCTTTTGGAGGACACGCTCGCCTGCCTCGACCGCTACCTGCCGGGCATCGAGCCCTCGATCGAGCACCGCGAGGTGGCCACACCGCGCACCTTCGCCTTCTACACCCAGGCCCCGCTCGGCACATCCTTCGGCACCAAGTTCGAGGGCCTCGAGGTCTCGCTCGGCCTCTCGAAGGAGATCGAGGGCCTGTTCCATGCGGGCTCGGTCGGGATCATCATGTCCGGCTGGCTCGGCGCGGCGAACTACGGCGCGATCCAGGCCAACAAGATCGACGCGCTCCTCTGCGCCCGGAAGGGCGCGCTGCACGCATGACCACCACCCCCACCGTGCTCGACCACGCCGCGATCGAGGCCCGCCTGCCGCACCGCGAGCCGTTCCTGTTCCTCGACCGCATCGTGGCGCTCGAGCTCGCGGGCGAGCGCCCGTCGATCACCGGCGAGTGGCGAGTGCCGCCCGAGGCGTACTTCTTCCGCGGCCACTACCCGGGCAACCCCGTGACGCCGGGCGTGATCCTGTGCGAGCACTCGTTCCAGACCGGCGCGATCCTCTTGGCCGAGCTCGGCACGAAGTTCGGCGCGACGAGTGGCGTGCCGGTGCTGGCGCGCATCGAGAAGGCCAAGTTCAAGCGTATGGTGCGGCCCGGCGAGCTCGTCGTGACCTTCGTCGAGCGCATCGAGCAGGTCGGCCGGGCGAGCTTCATGGCAGGCTCGGTGACGGTCGAGGGCAAGACCGCGGTCGAGCTCTCGTGCGTGCTCTCGCGCGTGGAGGGTCCGGCGTGAACGACTGGCTCGGTCTGGCCGGGAAGAGCGTGCTCGTGTGCGGGGTCGCGAACAAGAAGAGCGTCGCCTGGCACGTCGGCAAGGAGCTCGAGGCCGCCGGCGCGAAGGTGCTGTGGACCGTGCACAGCGAGGCCCGGCGGGCCGAGCTCGCCGGCAAGCTCACCGGGCCCGTGTTCGTGTGCGATGTCACGCAGGACGAAGACCTCGCGCGCCTCGGCAAGACCCTCGCGGCCGAGCACGCGCCGCTCGCGGGCGCGGTGCACTCGATCGCCCACGCCGACTACTCGGCCGGCTGGAAGCCGTTCCACGAGACGCCGCGCGCGGCCTTCCTGGGCGCGATCGACGTCTCGGCCTACTCCTTCGTGGCCCTCGCGCGCACGCTCCAGCCGGTGCTCGCGCCCGACGCCTCGCTGGTCGCGATCTCGATCTCGAGCACGCGCACCGCGGCCGAGAACTACGGCTACATGGCGCCGGTCAAGGCCGCGCTCGATTCGGCGGTGGTGTTCCTGGCCAAGAGCTTCAGCGCCTTCTCCGAGGTGCGCTTCAACGCCGTGTGCGCCGGTCCGCTGAAGACCGCGAGCTCGGCCGGAATCCCGGGCTACGTCGAGAGCTACCTGCACGCGGAGGCCCTGACCCTGCGCCGGCGCGCGCTCGAGACGAAGGAGGTCGCCGACGCGGCGCTGTGGCTCCTCTCGCCGCGCTCGTCCGGGATCAACGCCCAGGGCCTGGTGGTCGATGCCGGCATGGGCGTCAACGCCTTCGACGAGCGCGTCATCCGCCGCGCCGCGCGACCGGAGGCTCCATGACCGGCCTGCATGCCGTGCTCGTGCCGCTCTCGACGCGCCTCACGCGCGCCGAGCGCTTCGCCATCGCGCGCGAGGCGGTGGGCGAGGCCCTGCGCGCTTCGGCCGAGCGCGCCGGCGCGCCGCGCTCCCTGCCCTGCGAGCGCTGGCCGCGCGACGCACGCGGCGCTCCGGCTGCCGTACGCGGCTGGCACGCTTCCTTCGCCGACACGACCGGTCTCGTGGTCGCGCTCGTGGCGCGCACGCCGCTCGCGCTCGACTGCGAATGGCTGCGGCGCCCGCGCTGGGAGGCGGCGCGCGCGCATCTCGCCGAGACCGGCGAACGCGCGGCGGTCGGCAGCGACGAGCGCGACGAGGTGCTGGCGGCCTGGGTCGCCAAGGAGAGCATCCTGAAGCTCGCCGGCGTCGGACTGGCCGAGCTCTCCGGTTGCCGCATCGTCGCGCGCACGCCCGAGGGTTTCCGCCTGGCGCACCGCGGCGAGGAGCGCGTGGCGCACGTGGCCGTGCTCGGCGCGCACGTCGTGGCCTGGAGCGGAGATCGGGCCGATTCGCTGCGTTTCCACGCCCTGGAGCACGTGTCGTGAGCGTCGCCACGGCTCCCGACCGGATCGCGACGCGCGTGGAGGAGGCCCGCGCTCGGCTCCTGCCGCTCGCCGGCGAGTATCCCTTCACCCCGCGCTTCCACGCGCAACCGCACGGCGCCGGGACGCTCCTGCAGCACCACCTCGACGAGGGCCCGCGCAGCGGCGAGGCGACGCTCTTCGTGCACGGCAACCCGACCTGGTCGTTCGCCTTCCGGCGCGCGCTCCGCACGCTCTCGGCCGAGCGTCGCTGTGTCGCCGTCGATCACATCGGCTGCG
>Ga0172376_10000488_pt1 | contig 51394 bp, 46 predicted proteins | sample Lak35m_FD_121114 | JGI IMG/M metagenome (GOLD analysis project Ga0172376, IMG submission 121114) | Freshwater microbial communities from Kabuno Bay, South-Kivu, Congo - kab_092012_35m | ecosystem: Environmental > Aquatic > Freshwater > Lake | place: Democratic Republic of the Congo: South-Kivu...
CCCGAGCCCGTGCAGCAGCTTCTGGAAGCGCTCGCGGTCCTCGGCAATGTCGATGCTGTCGGGACTGGTGCCGATGATGGGCACGCCAGCGCGCTCCAGGTCGAGCGCCAGCTTCAGCGGCGTCTGCCCGCCGTACTGCACGATCACGCCCTCGGGCTTTTCCACCGCGACGATCTCGAGCACGTCCTCCAGCGTCACCGGCTCGAAGTACAGCCGGTCGCTGGTGTCGTAGTCGGTCGACACCGTCTCCGGGTTGCAGTTGACCATGAGGGTCTCGAACCCGTCCTCGCGCATGGCCAGCGCTGCGTGCACGCAGCAGTAGTCGAACTCGATGCCCTGGCCGATGCGGTTCGGCCCGCCGCCCAGCACCATGATCTTGCGCCGGGTCGACGGCTCGGCCTCGCACTCCTCCTCGTAGGTGGAATACATGTAGGCGGTCTGCGTGGCGAACTCGGCAGCGCAGGTGTCCACACGCTTGTAGACCGGGCGCACGCCCAGCGCATGGCGGCGCTCGCGCACCGCGTGCTGGTTCGAGCCCGTCAGCGTGCCCAGGCGCCGGTCGGAGAAGCCCATGCGCTTCAGGTGGCGCAGCTCGGCCGCCGTCAGGCTGTCGAGCGCGCGCGCTCGCACCTGCGCCTCGGTGGCGACGATATGCTCGATCTGGGCCAGGAACCAGGGGTCGATGGCGGTCTCGGCGTATACCTCGTCCAGCGTCATGCCCATGCGGAAGGCGTCGCCGACGTAGAGGATGCGCTCCGGCCCGGGCTCGCCGATCTCCTCGACGATCTCCTCGCGGTCGGTGCTGCGCTCGGACAGGCTGTCGATACCGGTCTCCAGGCCGCGCAGCGCCTTCTGGAAACTCTCCTGGAAGGTGCGGCCGATGGCCATCACCTCGCCCACCGACTTCATCTGCGTGGTCAGGTGCGGGTCGGCGGCGGGGAACTTCTCGAATGCGAAACGCGGGATCTTCGTCACCACGTAGTCGATGCTCGGCTCGAAGCTCGCCGGCGTGGCGCCGCCGGTGATGTCGTTCTTCAGCTCGTCGAGGGTGTAGCCCACGGCCAGCTTGGCCGCCACCTTGGCGATCGGGAAGCCGGTGGCCTTGGACGCCAGCGCCGACGAGCGCGAGACGCGCGGGTTCATCTCGATCACGATCATGCGCCCGTTGGCCGGGTTGATCGAGAACTGCACGTTCGAGCCGCCGGTGTCCACGCCGATCTCGCGCAGGATCGCGATCGACGCGTTGCGCAGGATCTGGTATTCCTTGTCCGTCAGCGTCTGCGCCGGCGCCACCGTGATCGAGTCGCCGGTGTGGATGCCCATCGGGTCGAGGTTCTCGATCGAGCAGACGATGATGCAGTTGTCCGCGCGGTCGCGGACGACTTCCATCTCGAACTCCTTCCAGCCGATCAGGCTCTCCTCGATCAGCAGTTCGTTGGTCGGCGACAGGTCCAGGCCGCGCTTGCAGATCTCCTCGAACTCCTCGGGGTTGTAGGCGATGCCCCCGCCGGTGCCGCCGAGCGTGAAGCTCGGACGGATCACCATCGGGAAGCCCGCGCCCCCGACCTCGGCCTGGATGCGCCGCTGCACGGCCCAGGCCTCGTCCATCGAATGGGCGATGCCGCTCTTGGCGGAATCCAGCCCGATGGAGGTCATGGCCTCCTTGAACTTCAGGCGGTCCTCGGCCTTCTCGATCGCGCGCTCGTTGGCGCCGATCATCTCGACGCCGTACTTCGCAAGCACCCCGTGGCGGTGCAGGTCGAGCGCGGTGTTCAACGCCGTCTGGCCACCCATGGTGGGCAGCACGGCGTCGGGCCGCTCCTTGGCGATGATCTGCTCGACCACCTGCCAGGTGATGGGCTCGATGTAGGTCGCGTCCGCCATCCCCGGGTCGGTCATGATGGTGGCCGGGTTGCTGTTGACCAGGATGACGCGGTAGCCCTCCTCGCGCAGCGCCTTGCAGGCCTGGGCGCCGGAGTAGTCGAACTCGCAGGCCTGGCCGATGACGATCGGGCCGGCCCCGATGATCAGGATGCTCTTCAGGTCGGTGCGCTTAGGCATGGGAATGCTGCGCCATCAGCGCGGTGAATCGATCGAACAGATAGGCGATGTCGTGCGGGCCGGGCGAGGCTTCCGGGTGACCCTGGAAGCAGAAGGCCGGCCGGTCGGTGCGGGCCAGGCCCTGCAGCGTGCCGTCGAACAGGCTGCGGTGGGTGGCGCGCAGGTTGGGCGGCAGCGTCGCCTCGTCCACGGCGAAGCCATGGTTCTGGCTCGTGATGCTGACGCGGCCGTCGTCCAGGTCCTTGACCGGGTGGTTGGCGCCGTGGTGGCCGAACTTCATCTTGAAGGTGCGCGCGCCCGAGGCCAGCGCCATGATCTGGTGGCCCAGGCAGATGCCGAAGGTCGGCAGGCCAGCGTCGATCAGCGTGCGCGTGGCGGCGATCGCGTAGTCGCAAGGCTCGGGATCGCCAGGCCCATTGCTCAGGAAAACGCCACTCGGGCGCATCGCCAACACCTGCGCCGCGGGCGTGCGCGCCGGCACCACCGTGATGCGGCAACCGCGGCTGGCCAGCATGCGAAGGATGTTGTACTTGACCCCGAAGTCGTAGGCGACGACATGAAACCGTGGTGCGCGCTGGCTACCGTACCCCTGGCCCAGGGCCCACTCGGTTTGGTGCCACTCGTAGGGCGCGTCGACCGACACCCCCTGCGCGAGGTCCTGGCCGGCCATCGATGGCGCGGCCCGGGCGCGCTCGACGGCCTGGGCGAGATCGGTCCCGGTGATCTCGTGCCCCGGTCCGAAGGTCGCGATGCAACCGTTCTGCGCGCCGGTCGTGCGCAGGTGACGGGTCAGGCGGCGCGTGTCGAGGTCGGCGATCGCCACCGTGCCCTCGCGCTGCAGATACTGCGACAGCGTCAGCGTCTGGCGGAAATTCGATGCTCGCAACGGCAGATCGCGGATCACCAGGCCTGCGGCATGAACGCGCCCCGCCTCGACGTCCTCCGGGTTGACGCCGTAGTTGCCGATGTGCGGATAGGTCAGCGTGACGATCTGGCGGCAGTAGCTCGGGTCGGTCAGGATTTCCTGGTAGCCGGTGAGGGCGGTGTTGAACACCACTTCACCGACCGTCGAGCCGGGGGCGCCGATCGAAATGCCCCGGAACAGGGAGCCGTCGGCAAGCGCGAGGACGGCGGGCGACAGGACGGGCAGCAAGAAAAACTCCGGTTCGCGCGCTCCCTGCGGCCACCGCCCAGGAGCTGGGCGAAGCACATCGGGGGGAAACCGGGAGACGAGTTTCGCGGGGAGGCGTCAGTTGACGGGTAAACCTCGGGATTGTATCGCCGGGGGCCCGATGACCTGCGGCGACGACCTGCGGCGCGAGCCCACCTTCGGCCCATGAGCGCGGTCCGCATCGGATCCGCTGCGGGGCCGCCCGGTGGAACTAAACTAGCTAGGCGGAGTCCATTGCACTGCCGCAATCGTCTGGCACACGGTGTGCCGGATGGAATGACACCTCGACGACCGAACCGCCAACCTTCGCCGGAGGCCTCATGAACGATCAAGTCCGTACCCTTCCCAACGCTGCGATCAGTGCGACCGACCCGCGGCAACTCGCCGTGTTGCGCAACACCTATGGCCTGCTGGCCCTGTCCATGGTGCCGACCGTGCTCGGCGCCTGGGTCGGCGTCAGCACCGGGATCATGAACATGCTGGGGGCCGGCATGTCGCTCATCGTGTTCCTGGCCGGCGCCTTCGGCTTCATGTTCGCGGTGGAGAAGACAAAGCACTCGGGCACCGGTGTGCTGGTGCTGCTGGCCTTCACCTTCTTCATGGGGCTGATGCTGTCGCGCCTGGTCGGTCAGGTGCTGGGCCTGCGCAACGGCGCCTCGCTGGTGATGACGGCCTTCGGAGGCACCGCGGCCATCTTCATGGTCATGGCCACGCTGGCCACCGTCATCAAGCGCGACCTGTCCGGCATGGGCAAGTTCCTGATGATCGGCGCGCTCGTGGTGTTCGTCGCGATGATTGCCAACTTCTTCCTGCAGTCGTCGGCGCTGATGCTGGCGCTGCTGGTGCTGTGCCTGGGCATCTTCTCGGCCTTCATCCTCTACGACGTGCGGCGCGTGCTCGATGGCGGCGAGACGAATTACATCTCGGCCACGATGGCGATCTACCTGAGCGTGTTCAACGTCTTCCAGAGCCTGCTGGCGCTGCTGGGGATCTTCGGCGGCGACCGGGAGTGACTGCGACGCTCCACACCAGCGCACAAGGTGTCGCCGGTAGGAATAGACGATGATCATGCGGGGCCTGCGGGCCCCGCAGCCGTTTTCAGTTCACGTCAGCGCGAGCTCGGCACGATCGAACACCGCGATGCTCTCGGTGGGCGCCGTATCAGTAAAAAAAAAAACCACACCCGCGGCCGAACAGACATAGCCGGCCTGGTGGACCAGCAGGCCGGCATCCCGGGCCAGCGTGGCCGGATTGCAACTGACATAAACGATGCGTCGGGGCGGCGCCCAGTGCCCTGGCAGGCCTGTTCCCTCTGCCTGCACCGCATCGGCCAGCGCCTTGGACAGGGCGAAGGCGCCCTCGCGCGGCGGGTCGACCAGCCAGCGGTCGGCAGCGCCCAGCGCCAGCAACGCAGGGGCGTCCAACTCGAAAAGGTTGCGCGCCTCGAACACGGTGCGTTCAGCGGCCGCGTTGGCCATCGCGTTGTCGCGGGCGCGCCGAACCAGCGCCTCGCTGCCCTCCAGTCCCAGCACCTGCCGGGCCCGGCGGGCGATGGGCAGCGTGAAGTTGCCCAGGCCGCAGAACCAGTCGATCACCCGCTCGTCGGCGCCGGGCGCCAACAATCCCAACGCGCGCTCGACCAGCACGCGGTTGATGCGCGGATTCACCTGTGTGAAGTCGGTGGGCCGGAAGCCGATGCGCACCTCGAACTCGGGCAGCGCATAGTCCAGGGGTGAGGCAGCGGCTTCCTGCGCATCGAGCGGGTGCACGGTCTCCGGGCCCGCCGGCTGCAACCACCACTGCACGCCATGACGCGCCGCGAAAGACCGCAGCAAAGCGAGGTCCCCGACAGGCACCGGCTCGAGATGCCTGAGCACGAGCGCGGTGACCGTGTCACCGACGGCCAGTTCGATCTGCGGCAAGCGGTCCCTGAGCGCCATCGCGCCCACCAGTTCGCGCAACGCCGGCAGCAGCGCCTCGACGTGCGGCGGCAGCACCGGGCACACCGACATGTCGGCCACATAGCGGGACTTGCGCTCGTGGAAGCCGACGAGCACCGTCGACTTGCGTGCCACATGGCGCACCGACAGCCGCGCGCGGTATCGGTAGCCCCAGGCCGGACCCTGGATGGGCCGCAGCACCCGCTCGGGACGGACCTTGCCGAGATGCCACAAGGCGTCCTCCAGCGCACGCTGCTTGACTGCCACCTGCGCGGCAGCATCCAGGTGCTGCATCTTGCAACCGCCGCAGGCACCGGTGTGCAGACCGAAGTGCGGACACCGGGGCACCACGCGCTGCGTGCTCTGCCGCAGCACGGCGGTCGCCTGCGCCTGCTCCCACTGGTTCTTGCGCCGGTGCACCTGCACGGTCACGCGCTCGGTGGGCAGCGCGCCTTCGATGAAGACCACCTTGCCGTCGGCGAGGCGCGCCACGCCCTGGCCCTCGAGGTCGAGCGATTCGACGTCGAGGACGTCGCCCTGGGTCTGTGTCATTGGCCGATTATCCCGAGCGGTTCGGGCTCACGGATCTCCATCCGCTGGCCCAGCGCGAGAACGTCAGGCGGGGGTCACCTGCGCCTGCGAACCGTCATCGACGTCCGGCGCACCATCCGGGCCGACGCTGTCAGCGGGCTCGTCACGCGCCGCGATCATCTCCCGCAGCATGGCCTTCAGCGTCTCGGCCTGGTCCAGTCCGAAACGGGACAGCACCCGGCGCTCGTGCTCACGTGCCCGCACGATCAACGCTGACACGGTGCGCAGGCCCTGCGCCGTGATGCGCACCCGGGTCACACGCCGGTCGTCGGGATCGGCCAGCCGCTCGACCTCCCCCCGGGCGACCATGCGGTCCAGCAGCCGGGTGGCCGTGGGGCCCTTGGTCAGGGACACCTGCGCCAGCCGACCGGTGGTCATGGCCCGACCATCGGCCAGGGTCGCAAGCACGCGCCACTCCGACACCGCGAAACCGTGCGCGCGCACGACGCGATGGAATTCGCCCTGGATGCGCTGCGCGGCCTGACCGAGCAGCGCCGGCAGGTAGTCGTCGACGAAGGGCTGATCGCTGCGGTCGGCGACGGCATCGGCACCCGCCAGTGGGTCGCCTCGGGCAGTGTCCGCCGTCTCGGCGCCGCCCAGACAGGCATCACCGGGGTGACGGGCAGATGACTTCATGACGCGAGGCTCGACAGTCTTCAGATCGTCAGGGTGCCGACACTGGCGCCACCGCAGACGTAGAGCACCTGGCCCGTGACGAAGCCCGCCTGCGGATCGACGAAGAAGTCGACGGCGCGCGCGACATCCTGCGGGGTGCCCAGGCGCCGCACCGGGATGGCTGCAGCCAGCCGTTGCTCGCGTTCGCTGTCGGCGGGCACCACCTCGTGGAACATCTCGGTGCCGCGGATGGGGCCGGGTGCCACGACATTGACCGTGATGCCCTGTGCGGCCAGTTCGAGCGCCCAGGTCCGTGCCAGGCCGATCATCCCGGCCTTGGTGGCGGCATAGACGCTGCGCGTGGCCAGCCCCAACGCGCCGCGCGAGGAGATCATCACGATGCGACCGTAGCCCCGCTCGCACATGCCCGGGCGCACCGCCTGCGCGATGGCAATGGCGCTGCCCAGGTGCAGCTCCGTCAGCGCGTCCAGGTCTTCCAGACGCACGTCCTCCAGGAGGGCGGGGCGGATCACCCCGGCGTTGTGGACGAAGGCGCTCACCGGATGCTGCTGCGCCAGATCGGCGGCCACCGCCCTCGTGGCGTGGCGGTCGGTCAGGTCGACCTCGACGCTGATCAGCCCCGGATGCTCGATCGGTGTGCGCCGGCGCGACAGGGCCAGCACCTGCATGCCGCGCGCCAGCAGGTGCTCGCAGATCTTCAGACCGATGCCGGTGCTGGTGCCGGTGACGAGGGCGGTGTCCATCCTCACCCCGCCACCAGCGCCAGGACCCGCAACGGACTGCCGCTGCCCTGTTCGATCTTCAGCGGCGGGCAGATGAGCACGCTGCCGGTGGGCGGCAGCAGGTCCAGGTTGCACAGGCACTGCAGGCCGTAGCGGCCGGCGCCGTGCATGAAATAGTGGCACGGGTACGGCGGGCGCAGGTGATAGCCCTGCCCGGCATCGGTGCCGATGGCCTCCGAGCCGAAACCTAGCACATCGCGCTGCTCGACCAGGAAGCGCACCGCCTCGGTCGACGGACCCGGCGTGTGCTGACCGGTTTCGTCGAAGTTCTGGTAGGCCTCGGGGTCGCGCCGGCGGCTCCAGTCGGTGCGCATCAGCACCCAGGAGCCAGCAGCGATGCGGCCGTGCGCGGTCTCGAAGGCGTCGATGTCGGCCACGGTGATCAGGTAGTCGGGGTCGGCAGCGGCCTGCTCGTGGCAGTCGATGACGACCGCGGGCGCGACGAAGTGCTGCACCGGGATGGTGTCCACGGCGTTGTTCGGACGGTGGCGGCCCGAGATCCAGTGGATGGGCGCGTCGAAGTGGGTGCCGGTGTGCTCGCCGCAGGAGAAGTTGTTCCAGTACCAGCCGGGCCCGCGCTCGTCGTAGCGCGACACCTCCTCGATGCGGAAGGGCCAGCACTGACCCATCTCCGGCGGCAGCGCGATCTGCGGAAAGTCCGGCGTCAGCGTCTGCGTCAGGTCGACGACGCGGATGGCGCCGCGCTGCAAGGCCTTGGCCAGCGCCGCGAGCAGCGTGGCAGGGGACAGTTCCGGACTCATGATCCTCCTCCGGCCGCAAGTTCTCGCTCGAGCACCCGCGGATCGTCGCGCCAGCGCTCCAGCCATTCCTGCGCCACGTCGCCGGGGTAGACATCTTCGGTGCCGTCGCGCAAGGCCTTGACGATGGCGTTGGCCACGGCCTCGGGGGTCAGCTTGGGCGGCGGCAGGTTCTGGTTCCAGGCCTCGTCGATGGGGCCGGGGAAGACGTTGACCACGCGGATGCCGGCGGGACGCATCTCCGCGCGCAGGCACTGCGCCAGCGAGTGTGCGGCCGCCTTGCTGGCCGAGTAGGTGCCGTGCGGCGGAAAGTTGGCCAGGGCGTAGATCGACAGCAGGTTGACCCAGGCCACGGCGTGCGCCGCGCCGTCGGCGGCGCGCGCGCGCAGTGCCGGGCCGAAGGCCTGCGCCAGACGCAGCAGGCCGAAGTAGTTGACGTCCATCTCCAGCCGCGCGACGTCAGTGCCGCGACGCGCGCCGATGCCGTAGGTGCGATGCACCTCTGCGTTGTGCACGACGATGTCCACCTTGCCGCCGAGCGCGCCGCCCACCTGCTCCACCGCACGGCCGTCGGTCACGTCCAGCGGCACCAGCGTCACCTGCGGCAGATCGGCGATGTCGTCGAAGCCCGGCATCTTCTTCCACGGCTCGGCGTGGCCGACCCAGATGATGTCGGCGCCGGCCTTGACGAGGGCGCGCACCAGCGCCTGCCCCACCTCGCTCTTGCCATCGGTCACCAGCACCTTGCGGAACTTCGGGTCGCAGCCCATCTCGCGCAGCATCGGGTCGTCGTTCATGTGGGGGGTCTCCGGGTCGGGCAGCGCGATGACCACGGCGCGGCCGGCACGGTCCAGGCGCGCCGTGACGCGCACACGCTGTCCGGGCTGCCGCACGTCCCCGTGCAGGTGCACCATAAGCGAGGAGCCGCAGTCCAGATGGACGAGGCCCAGCCGCCAGGGCAGTCGCTCGCGGAAGAACAGGTCGTTGCTGTGGTGCAGCGTGGTGGCGGCGATCAGCCGGCCTTCACCCGACTGAGGGCGCCACTGCAGGCGGGGCGACACGCAGGCATGGCAGGCTTCGCGCGGCGGGTACTGCACGGCGCCGCACGCCTCGCAGACCTGCAGGGCGAAGCGGCCCTCGGCGGCCGCCACCGTCAGCCCCATCGCCACCCGGCTGCGTGCCCAGGGCGGCAGGTTCATCTGCCGCGTGCGCAGCACCGGATTCTTGCGTGGGGGACGCATCAAGGGCATGGTCATGAGGTCGTCCTCCGCACCGCGCCGTTCGGGGAGGACAAGGGGGCATGGCACGGCACGCTCACGCCGCCCTCCCGAGGATGGCCGCACCCGTGCACAGACAGCGGTCGTAGGTGACCATGCCAAAGCCACCGACCAGCCCGAGTCGGGCGGGCTCGTTCGTGTCCGGCGGCATCGCGCGACGGGCCACCTGCCGCCCAGGTGCCGCATCGGTGAGCTGGCGGATGGCCTCCACCATGCCCAGGAAGCCGCCGGCCGCCCCGGCCTGACCGGTGGACAACTGCCCGCCCGAGGTGTTGAGCGGAAAACTGCCGTCATGCGTCAGCCGGTGAGCGCGCACGAAGGCCGGAGCGTCACCCTTGTCGCAGAAACCCAGGTCCTCGATCTGCACCATCGGGATGACGGGGTAGTCGTCGTAGGCCTGGAGGAAGTCGATGTCGGCAGGCTGCGCGTCGGCCATGGCATACAGGTCTTCTCGGTCCACGCGCCAGCCGCCACGCTCGAAGATGGGATCGTCGCTGTAGGCGTTGTGTCGTTCGATGGCGCCTCGCACAACCGCGTGGGCCAGGCCGAGATCGCGCGCCCGCTGCTCGCACATCACCAGGAAGGCCTCGGCCCCGGCGCAGGGCATGACACAGTCGAACAGGTGGATGGGCTCGGCGATGGGCCTGCCTGCCAGATATTCTTCCAGCGTCAAAGGCTTCCTGAACACCCGCGAGCCATAGGCCAGGGCGTTGGTGCGCTGGTCGACGCACACACGGCCGAAATCCTCGCGCCTGGCACCGAAGCGCGCCATGTAGTTCGCGGTGATGAAGGCGAAGATCGCGTTGGGCCCCCCGGAACCGTAGGGGTAGGTGGCGTCGCGCGCGAAGGCACTGAACGAACCCAGCATCAGCCGGAAGGAATCCACGTGGTTGGTGTCGGCCGCCACGCAGGCCACGATATCGGCGTCACCCGCCTGCACTGCGCGCGCCGCACGGCGCAAAGCCATCACACCGCTGGCCCCGCCGTTGGGCAGGTGGTCCAGCCAGCGCGGTGACAGGCCCAGGTGCTGCGTCACGCCCACGGCGGTGTCGGGCGTGAGCGAGAAGCTGCTGATCGTCAGCCCGTCGAGGTCGGCCTTCTGCAGACCGCTGGCGTCCAGCAAGGCACGTACCGCGCGACCGATCCACCAGTGCGCGCTGCGCGTGGAGTAGCGCACATAGGGCACCGTGACCGGCACGCACACGGCCACGCCTTCGTAGCCCCGGCGGCGCCGCAACCGGGTCATCTCAGCATCCCCGCGGCATGCGGCCGCCTGCGGCGTCGAGGAGTGACCGATCGGCGCAGCGCATCGGTCAAGCCTGCCGCTTCTTCAACGCCCGCGTGTCGACGCAGTGCGGCTGACCCGGCAGGGCCTGCGCCAGCGCCTTGAGTTCCCCGCGCTGGATCTTGTTCGATGCCGTCAAGGGCAAGGCGTCGACGAAGGCCACCCAGCCCGGCGCCTTGAAATAGGCCAGACGCTGCAGCGTGTGGCCGACGATGTCGTGCGCCAGGGCGACACGTCGGGCTGGCGCCAGCGGCTCAGCCGCGACGATGCAAGCCAGGACCTCGTCACCGCGCAGGTCGTCGGGGGTGGCGGCCACGGCGCAGGCCTTGACTGCAGGATGCTGATTGAGCACGCTCTCGACCTCCACAGCGGCGATGTTCTCGCCGCTGCGTCGGATCACGTTCTTGCGCCGGTCGATGAAGTGCAGTTGACCGTCGACGTCGCGACGCACGATGTCACCGGTGTGGAACCAGCCCTGCGCCCAGGCCTCGGTCGTGGCCGCTGGATCCTTCAGGTACTCGGCGAAGAAGCCGTCCCTCGGGTCCAGGCCGGCGTGACGCACCCAGAGCTCGCCGGGTTCGTCGACCGCGGCCTCACCGCCGTCGTCGGCCACCACACGCACCTGCACGTCGTCGCCCTCGCGCCCGAAGCAGTTGCTGCCCACCTGGCGCGGCTCGCGGTGGGCCATCACCACCGCCCCGGCGCCGGTCTCGGTCATCGCCCAGGCCTCCAGCAAGGGGAAGCCGAAGCGCCGTTCGAAGGGCGCATGCAGCGCCCGGTCGACCCCGGCGCCGAAGCCGAAGCGCACTGCATGCGCCCGGTCGTCGTCGCGCGCAGCCGCCTTCATCAGCATCGAGGGCATCACGCCCAGGTAGTGCACGACGCTGGCACGAGCGGCGCGCACGCTGTCCCACCAGGTGCTCGGATGGAAGCGATCCAGCACGACCAGACAGCCGCCGGTCAGCACCATCGCCAGCGTCGAATAGGCCATCGCATTCATGTGCACGAGCGGCAGCGGGGTCAGCATTCGCTCCTGCTGCCAGCCGCCACGACCGTCGGGCCGGGCGGCCTGCAAGGTGGCCAGCCCGCCGACGGTCGCATACCACGCGCCCGAGTGCAGGAAGTAGCGATTGGTCAGCACGCAACCCTTGGGGCGTCCGGTCGTGCCACTGGTGTAGAGCAGCGCGCATTCGGTCGACAGACCGGGGTCTGCGCCTTCGAGCGGCGGCGCGAACGGCGCCGCAGGCACGCTCGGCTCGGACTCGAGCGCCCCCGCTGCCAGCACAGGCAGTCGCCGGTCGGCAGCCGCCGCCGCGGCCGCGAGATCGGCGTGACGCTGAGGCAGCGCCACCGCCAGCGCGATCTCGGAATGGCCGACCAGGTACTCGAGTTCGGCCGCGCGCAGATGCGCGTTGATCGGCACCACGGACACCCCCAGGCCGTTGAGCGCGAACCAGTGGGCGAAGAAGGCGGGCCTGTTGTCCAGCAGCAGGCCGACGCGGTGGCCGGGCCCGTAGCCCGCGCGCCGGTAGGCGGCACGCAGCGCCACGGCCAGGCCATGCAAGGCATCGTACGTGACAGCGCCAGCGGCAATGCCATAGACGCCGGCCGTGTGCGGCAACACCTCGAGCGCATCGGCGCCGGGCCAGCGGCCAGCGGCCTCGGTGAGCGCTGCGGCGACCGTGGCCGGCCCTGCGGTCGTCCCGGGGAGGGCAGGCTGGATGGGCGCCACCGCAGCCGTGTGCATCAGACGAAGAGCTGAAGGTTGCCGAAGGCCGCGTCGCAGTTGACGAGGTCGACCCGCTTCAGGCGGATGCGCAGGCCTGCCGGTGTATCGACGAGCGTGTGCGTGGCCCAACCGGCCAGCAGTTGCTGCTCGTCGCGCCGTGTCTCGATGTAGTGGAAGGCGCAGCGTGTGAGGTAGACGCCTGCCTCCTCATCGCGCGACTCCACCGTCGGCACCTGCAGCAGGTGGTGGCAACGGCTGGGCGGCTGCTGCGAGAACGTACGCGGCCCGCGCAGGCGTTCGACACGGATCTTCAGCAACAGCTTGTCCTCGTGCATCAGCGAGGCGTGCAGCCGCGCGTCGGTCTGGCCGGGCGCCAGCGGCATCCAGTACCCGCCGTCCTCGGCGTAGAGGTCGAGCCAGGCCTCGAGCCGGCCCTCGTCGAGCAGTCGCGCCTCGCAGAGCACGAAGTCGATCAGCTCACGGTCGGTGCGGCCCGCGAGGAGCACGGCTGACGCGTGGCCTGCGTCGGCGCTCATGCCGCCATCCCCCGCGTCTGCCCTGCGGGCGATGGCGCACAGGCCCCGTCCTTCATCGACATCGTCATGAAATGCACCCAGGCACGCATCTGGTTGCGCATCTGCACCTCGCTGGTGCCGTTGGTCACGGCGGTGGGCTGCACATGCTCGGCAGGGTCGTAGAGCCGGGCGATGTTCAGCCAGTCGGCCGCGCGGCTGCGCAAGCCCTGCTGGGAGCGCTCGTACACCTCCAGGTCGTCATGCCCGACCACCGAGGTCGGCGCATTGATGAGCCGGTTGTACATGAGCGTGCGCTCCAGCAGCGCATCAGGCGCGCCCACCAGACGGAAGGTCCAGCTCTCGACCAGCGTGCGGTCGGCGGCCAGCGGCTTGAACAGCCGCAGCGTCTGGATCGGCCCCTTGACCATGATGTTCGGGAAGTAGACGGTGTTGTGCCGGACCTCGCCCAGGATGCGCGACGCGCGGTCGGCGCCGTAGGCGGCCACCATTGCTTCCCAGTAGCCCGGGATGGCCGAGTACGCGGCGTGGATCGAATCGGACACCCCCGTGTGGCCGTGCCCATGCGGCCAGACGCGGATGCCCATTTTCTCGAAGAACTCGTAGGGGCTGACGAAGGGCGCGAACTGCTCCACCGCCATCGGTTTGGTCGTGCCCGCGGGCGCCTGCTCCCACACCCGCACCGCCGTGCCCGCCGAAGACTGGTGCGCGACCATCGGATGGCAGGTGTCGGTCTGGTTGTCGACCAGCATCTTCCAGTTGCAGCGGTGCAGGTAGCGGAACACGCCGCCGGCAACCTCCAGGCGGCCCTCGGGCGACCGGTCCACCATGTTGTCGATCGTCGACAGCGACTCGCCGAAGAAGTCGCCGAAGCCGATGCCGTGCGGGTTCAGACGGCAGAAGACGAAATCACGATAGACCTCGACGGCACCGACCGCGCCCATGCCACGCTGCGCCTCGCAGGACTCGAAGTGCGGGTGCGCGTAGCCCTCGCGCAGCGGCATGGCCAGCAGCGTGCCGTCGGTGCGGTAGGTCCAGGCATGGTACGGGCAGCGGAAGTGCCGGCCGGTGTTGCCGCTGCCGCCGTCGTTGACCAGCATGACCCCCTTGTGGGCGCAGCGGTTGTGCAGCACGCGGACGCTGCCGTCCTGGTGCCGCACCATGATCACCGGGTGGTCCCCCACCGTGGTGGCGTGGTAGTCGCCCGGCTGGGGCACCTGGCTCGCATGGCCGACATACACCCAGGTGTTGGCGAACAGGTGCGCCATCTCCAGGCGGAAGACCTCGTCGTCGATGTAGCAGTCCTTGTGGATTTCGGTGTCGCGCACGAGTGCGGCGATGGCGTCGGGGCGATCGGCGTATCGGGTCATCGACGGCTCCATCGGGTCGACAACAGGACATCCATGCAGTCCTCGGTGTCCATGTCGTGGATCAAGCATGCGCCGCATCGGCTGAGGACAGCGCGCGTGCCAAGGCGTGGCCGTGTTCGTCGGCCAGCGCCGCGGCGCGCAAGCTGGCCAGCACCGGGGGGCTGCGCACCTCGTTTGTCCGCCACCAGGCCTGCAGCTGCTCGAAGTTGCGCCAGCCTCGGGCGTGCGTGTCACCGTACCCCTTGACCAGACGCTGACAGCGCACGATCTCCACGGCCAGCGCCAGATCTCCCCGCGCGAGCGCGGCGCGGACGTCGTCCAGCCATGCATCGATGCGCGCCGTCTCGACCGCCCAACGCAGCGACGCCGGGCGCCACCGCTTGAGACGGGACACCGCCCACAGCATCAGGAAGCCGCGCAGGGAACTGGTCTCGACCACCCGACCCTTCGAGGCCAGGCGGTCAACCAGGCGGCCGAGCCAGCCGCGGGCCAGCAGATGCCTGCCGAGTGGCGCTGGCAGCGTCTCGGCGATCTCCTGCAGCCGCGGGTGCAGGTATTCCTGGATCGCCAGCACCTGGGCGTCGTCGACGCGCACCTCCCCGCGCACGCGGTCGAAGCGGCTGGCGCGGATCTTCAGCTCGGCAACGCGGACGGTGTCCTCCCAACTCATCCACAGCGCCAGGTGCCGGGCGAGCTCGCACAGGAGGACCTCGGCGCCTGAAGAGGCCCCCGAGCCGGTCCCTGGGGCCTCGACGGGCTCCGGCGCGGCTTGCGACGCTGCTGGCCGAGCGGCGGACGCCGCGGCGACCACCTCCAGACCCGGCGCACCGCATCGATGCGGTCCAGATAGGAGGCGGCCCAGGCCGCGCCCTGGTAGTCGACCAGTCTGCGAACACCCTCGAGCGCCAGTGCGCGTGCCTGGCCCGACATCGTGGCGCCCACGCGGGCAATCAAGGCCTGAACCCCCGGGTCCGCGCTGTGCGGCAAGACGGCCTCGGCTGGCGGAGGCTCGGACGAGGTCGTAGCCGCTGCGGGGGCAGGCGTCGCCACACGCGGTTCCTGCGCAAAGGACACGCTGGCGACACGGATCGGTTCGGCCGTGGCCGCCACAGGCGCAGAAGGAGCGGGCCCACCCTGGAGGACGACTTCGTGCGCCGCCCCGAAAGCGCGCAGGCTGGGCTTGACCCCGACGCCGCCGCGCTCGATCGTGGCCTCGAACTGCGCGCGGCTGAACGGCAGGGCACCGGTGGCGGCCAGGGCGCCGAACAGGACGGCACTGATGACGCTGCCCTGCTCCTCGGCCATGCGGGCCATGTCGAAGCCGACGAAACGTGCGGCCGCCCCACGCGCCGAGGCCAGCAGCGCGTCCGGGTCTGCGCGCCCGTCACCCATCGCCGTCTTCTCGGCGATCGCGTAGACGCGGTGGGTCGAGGCGACGAACACGGTGCGTCCGGGGGTCACCAGGCCGCGCTGCACCGCGCGTGCCGCCTCCATCAGCTCCGAGGCGATGACGATGTCGACGTCCCCGGGCAGCGGCATCAGCGCCATCACCGGGCGCGCATCGGCCCCGGCGCCGAGCAGCATCTCGACGTAGTAGATGGTCGCGCCGGTGCGCTGCGCCACGCCGGGCACCGAGGTCGTCTGCGCGACGTGGCCGGCCTGCTCGGCCAGATCGACGAGCCAGTCCGCCAGCACGCCACCCCCCTCCCCGCCCATCGCCAGCACGGCGATGCGCAGCAGGCGCGGCGTCATGGCGGCGCCGACCTGGCCGGAGGTCCCGGGGTCGTCTTCAGCGCCGGTCACAGGAAGACGGTCGTCCATGTCAGCCCACGTCCCTCATCCGGTGGCACCGAAGGCGCTCGCATGACGCCGCGAAACCGCCCTGCGCATTCCTGCGTCCCCACGGCGCGGCAGGAGGGACAGCACCCAACGCCAGCGGGTCTGCCGAAGGGCCGCCTGCCAGGCAGATGCCGATGCACGGTCTCATCTCAGAACGCCCACTGGGCCCGACGCGCGGTGTCGCGCGCCTGCAGCCAGCCGATGACCCGGCGCCGCAAGCGCTGCCGCAGACGATCCCAGCGCGTGGGGTTGTGGACGATGCGGGCCTTGTAGAAGGACGGACACAACACCGCCGCGTGCGAGACCTCGCCACACAGCCCGCAGCCCACGCAGGAATCGACGACGGAGGCCACCGGGTCGGTGCGCAAGGGGTCGGGGTTGGGCTTGATCGTCAGGGACGGACAGCCGGACAGCCGGATACAGGAATGGTCGCCGGTGCAGGTGTCGGGGTCGACGCCGAAGCGTTCGCGCACGACGCGCTCGCCGTCGGCGATGCGCTGGCGCTGCAAGGGTTTCTCGCGGCGCTGGCGGTTGAGCATGCACTCGCTCTGCGCCACCAGCACCTTGGGGCCCTGCTCCTTCGTCGTCAACGCCTCGCGCAGCGCCGCCGTCATCGCCTTCAGGTCGTAGGTCTGGGTGACCGTGCGCACCCACTTCACGCCAACACCGCGAACGGCCTGCTCGATCGCGTGCCCCGTGCTGCGCGTGGGGTTGGCGGCCTTGGACGACAGGATGTCCTGCCCGCCAGTGGCCGAGGTATAGCTGTTGTCGACCACCAGGGTCAGGTTGTCGGAGCGATTGAACACGGCGTTGGCGATGCCACTGGTCAGGCCGTTGTGCCAGAAGCCGCCATCGCCCATCACGCTGATGACGCGCTTGCCGGCTGGCACGTTCAGGGCCGCCGCACCCGCCGTGCCCAGACCGTAGCCCATAGTCGTGTTGCCGACATTGAAGGGCGGCAGGATGGAGAAGAGGTGGCAGCCGATGTCGGCCGAGACATGGTGCGGGCCGAGTTCACGCTCGACCAGCTTCATCGCGGTGAAGATCGGGCGTTCGGGGCATCCGGTGCAGAAGCCCGGCGGGCGGTTGTGCACGACCGGCGCGGCCTGGATCGGGATGGTGCGCGGCGCTGCCGAGGCGGGTCGAGCAGCGTCGACTCGCGTCGCAGCGGCCGGAACTGCGGCGCCTGCCGCCGGCATCACTGGCGAAGCCTCGGCCGCGCTGGCCAGCACGGCGTGACGGCGAAGAAAGCCCCTGACACCGTCCATCAGTGCCGCAGCCGTGTACTCGCCGGCCACCGGCAGGAAATCCTTGCCGTGCAGCGCGCAATCGCTGCCGGCCGCGCGCAGCACCGCGGCGATGTTCTGCTCGAGGTAGTTGGGCTGCCCCTCCTCCACCAGCAGCACGGCGCGCTTGTCCGCGCAGAATGCGACCACCTCCTCGTCGACGACGGGATAGGTGACGTTCATCACGTACACCGGCAGCGCGCTGCGGCCGAACAGGTCTGCCAGCCCGAGGTTCAGCAGCACGCGCATCAGGGTGTTGTAGTGCCCGCCCTGGACGATCACGCCAACGCCCCGGGCCGCTTCGGCCGCCGCGGCGCCGACGTGCGTGCCCACGCCGGTGGGTGCTCCAGCGGCCAGCACCTCGCGCCCGCCCGGGCCGAAGCGTTCGTTCAAGCCGCGTTCGCGGATGAAGCGCACCGCGGCCGGCCAGCGCTCGCGCACCTTCTCCTGCTCGTGCACGAAGCTGGCGGGCGGCAGCACGATGCGGGCGGTGTCGCGCCGGGGCTGCTCCATCGCCTCGCGCAGCGTGAAGCTCGGGCGGCGGTTCGCGCTGGCGACGAACTGCCCGTGCACATGGCAGGCGCGTATGCGCAACTGCAGCATCACCGGCGTGCGACTGGCTTCGCTCAGATCGAAGCCGTCCTTGACCGCCTGCACGATGGATGGCAGGTTGGGCCTCGGGTCGAGCAGCCAGATCTGCGACTTCATCGCGAACGCGTGGCTGCGCTCCTGCATGATGGAGCTGCCCTCGCCGTAGTCCTCGCCGACGATGATCAGCGCGCCGCCGGTGACGCCGCCCGAGGCCAGGTTGGCCAGCGCGTCGCTCGCCACATTGGTGCCGACGGTGCTCTTGAAGGTCGCGGCCCCGCGCAGCGGGTAGTTGACGCTCGCGGCCAGCGTGGCCGCCGCCGTCGCCTCGCTGGCGCTGTTCTCGAAGTGGATGCCGTGATCGGCCAGGATGTCCTGCGCGTCAGCCAGCACGTCCATCAGGTGCGAGATCGGCGCGCCCTGGTAGCCGGCGACATACGACACCCCTGATTCGAGCAAGGCCTTGGTGACCGCGAGGATGCCCTCCCCGCGGAAGACCTCCCCCTCGCCCAGGCGGAGCTTCCTGACTTCTTCGGTGAACGATCTCTCGGCCATGGACCGATGCTCCGGTGGCACAACTGTGGTAAGGACAGGCGTGCGAGTCTATGGGCCGATATTTCCAAAGTCAACTATCAATCCGAGGCCGATGAACGGTTGGAAGGTCATCGAAGGACTCGGCTGTCGGCGTCCGGGGTCGACCACACACCCCGAGCGCAAGGCCAGGAGGCCCGCTGACGCGCGTCACGCGGCGCATGCGCGGCAGACTTCTTGCGTGCGCGCACGCCCGAAGCTGCCCGGGCGCCATAGGCTGAACGGTCGGCACGTCACGCCGCACGACCGCCCGCTCACCCCTCCCTTCACCTCGCGCATGACATCCACCTGCGACCCCTCCTCGCCCGGACCGTCCACCCCTGCCACGAGCCGCGGGGGGCCCCGGGTCCCGGCATCAGCGCCCGGCGGGCCCCGGAGTCCCGCGCGACGGGACGTCAACGAGACCTTGGTGGCCGCCGCCACCTTGGGCCTCCTCGCTGCCACGCCGACGCTGGCGCTGGCGGCCAGCACGGCCGACCTCGAGATGGACGCCGCCCGCACGCTGGGCACCCTGTACCGCCACAACACCGTGGCCGAAGCGATCGGCCGTCAGGCACGGGCGATCCTGGTGTTCCCCAAGATCGTCAAGGCCGGCCTGATCGTCGGCGGCAGCTATGGGGAAGGCGTGATGCTCCAGGCGGGACAGGTCGTCGGCCATTACAGCAGCGCATCGGCCTCCTGGGGCTGGCAGGCCGGTGCCCAGTCATATGCCTACGTGCTGTTCCTGATGAACGAGACGGCGGTGCGGCACCTCGAGCAGTCCAAGGGCTGGGAACTCGGGGTGGGGCCGAGCGTCGTCGTGGTCAACGAGGGCGTGGCCCGGAACCTGTCGACGACGACGCTGAAGGAGGACGCCTACGCCTTCGTCACCGACCAGCAAGGCCTGATGGCCAGCCTGAGCATCGAGGGCACGAAGATCACGCGGCTGCGCAAGTGACCGCCCGGTCTGGGCCGCGCCGACCCTGGAGGTCCGCGCGACCCCGGCTGTTCACTTCGACCGCAGGAAGTCGACGACCGCGAGCACCATGCCCCCCAGCAGGATCAGCGTGATGTCCCACTGCGGCAGTTTCATCACGTAGGGCGTGAAGAAGGCCAGCAGCAGCAGCAGGCCCACCAAGGCGGCCAGACGTTCCACACCTCTCATGACTGACTCCTGCGGATGAATTCATCGACCAGCCACCGGCAGGCGCGCAGCAGTCGCCCGTCCTGGTGCATGGGCCCGACCGCCTGAACCCCCAGGGGCAGGCCATCGGTGAGGTTGAGCAAGGGCATCGACAGCGCAGGCAGGCCGGCGAAGGTCCAGACCGTCTGCATCAGCGGGTCGCCGGTGCTGGCCAACCCGCGCGGCGCGGCGCCGAGCGCCGCAGGCGACAGGATCGCGTCGACATGCTCGAAATGTTCGTCGAAGGCCGCCGCCACGTGCGGGATGCGGTCGCGTGCGGCCAGATAGTCGAGGGCCGGGAGGGCCATGCCGCGCTCGATCTGCTCGCACAGGCGGTCGCTCAGCCGGTCGCGGTGATGCGTGTACTCGCGCTGCATCGCAAAGGCCAGCTCGCTCTCGTGCACGGTGCGGTGCCAACCGACGGCCCGGTCGACTTCGGCCGGCAGTTCCAGGACCGAGACCACCCCTTCCATGAGTTCGACGAAGGCTTCGAAGGCCTCACGGGCCTCGGCATCGATGCGGTCCCACCAAGGGGTGCGCACGAAACAGAACTTCGGGGTCACGGGCGGCTCTGCACGGGCCACCTCGAGCAGGCGACGCGGCGCGATGCCGCGGCTGGCACCGTCCTGCCCGTCGTCGCCCGACATCAGCTCGACGGTCAGGGCCAGATCGTCGATGTGACGGGCGAACACCCCAAGCTGGTCGAGCGTCGGCGACTGCTCGAACACGCCGCTGCGCGGCAGCAGCCCCATCGACGGCTTGAAGCCGTAGACCCCACAGAAGGACGCCGGGCGCAGCACCGAGCCGTTGGTCTGCGTGCCCAGGGCCACCGGCACGACACCGGCTGCCACTGCCGCCGCCGAGCCACTGGACGAGCCGCCGGGCGTGTGCTCGGGCGCATGCGGGTTGCGCGTCGGACCCGGGTGGAAGGTGGCGAACTCGGTCGTGACCGTCTTGCCGAAGATCACCGCCCCTGCATTGCGCAGGCGGCGCACGACGGTGGCGTCGGCCACCGCGTAGCGCCCCTCGTGGATGGGACTGCCGTAGGCGGTCGGGAAATCGACCGTGTCGATGATGTCCTTCACCCCGATCGGCACGCCCCACAACGGTGATGGCGCATCACCTCGATGGCGTTCGCTGACCCGATGCTGCGCCTGCAGCGCCACCACGCGCTCGTCCAGGCTGGCGAAGGGATGCAGCCGCTGCTGGACCTCGCGCGCGTAGTCGCTCTGATGGCGATAGAAGTCCTCGATGTCGACACGGCCCTGCACGAGCCAGTCGCGCAGGGCCGAAGCCGTCAGGTGCTGCAGGGTGTCGGTGGCGTCCATGCAGGGCATGCTCCCGGATCGAGGGGCTCAGAAGGTCTTGAAGATGTCCGGATTGACCACCGAAGGATCGTTCGGGTCGATCGGGATTTCCTGGGCCTGGCCGAAGAAGACATCCGGCAGCCAGGTCACGAGCGAGGGCCAGACATAGGTCAGCGCCAGAGTCAGGATCACCATGCCCACAAAGGGGAAGCACCCTCGGAAGATGGTCCAGAGCTCCAGACCCTTGGGCGCGACCCCCTTCAGATAGTAGGCCGACATCGCCATGGGCGGGGTCAGGAAGGAGGTCTGCAGATTGATGGCGATCAGCACGCCGAACAGGATGGGGTCGACACCGAAGATCGGCAGCAGGGGCAGGAAGATCGGCACGAAGATGACGATGATCTCGCTCCACTCCAGCGGCCAGCCGAGGATGAAGATGATCAGTTGCGTCAGCAGCAGGAACTGCGCCGTCGACAGATCCAGGCCCATCATCGCGTCCTTGATGATGTGCTCGCCGCCGAGGTAGGAGAACACCGACGAGAACGTCGCCGCGCCGACGAACAGGAAGCACACCATGGCCGAGGTGCGGGCCGTCAGGTAGACCGCCTCGCGCAGGCGCTCCCAGGAGAAGGCGCGGTAGATGACGGCCAGCACGATGCCGCCGAGCGCGCCCATGGCCGCCGCCTCGCTCGGCGTGGCCAGCCCGAACAGGATGGAACCCAACACCGCCATGATCAACGCGAACAAGGGCACGAAGGCCTTGAGCACCAGCAGGGCACTGTCCCACACACCGTACTCGACGAGGTCCTTGGGCTTCGGGCACAGCGAGGGGTTGATGACGGCGCGTGTGATCACGTAGACCACGTACATCGTGGCCAGGATGAAGCCCGGGATCAGCGCCGCCGCGTACATCTTGACCACCGAAACGCTTGCCGTGGCCGAGTAGACGATCAGCAAGATGGAGGGGGGGATCAGGATGCCCAGCGTGCCACCGGCGGTGATGACGCCACTTGACAGTTTCTGGTCATAGCCGGCCTTCAGCATGGAAGGCAGCGCGATCAAGCCCATCAGCGTGACCACCGCGCCCACGATGCCCGTGGCGGTGGCGAACAGCGCGCAGGTGACAAGAGCGGCCACGGCCATCGAGCCCGGCAGGAAGCGCAGCCCCACCTGCAGACTGTGAAACAGTCGATCCAGGATGTTGGCGCGCTCGATGATGTAGCCCATGAACAGGAACAGCGGGATCGAGATCAGCACATCGTTGTTCATCACGCTGAAGGTGTTCTGCGTGAAGAGGTAGAAGATGCGGTTGTCCCAGAACGCCTGATCGGCGACGAAATAGGCGTAGTAGCCGAAGCCGATGCCCATCGCCATCAGCGTGAAGGCGATCGGGAAGCCGAGGAAGATGACGCAGATGAACAGGCCCAGCATCAGCAGGGCAATGACGGGATCGCTCATGGGGCGAGGTCTCCGGACGGAATGGCGCTCGAGAATCAGGACCGGGCGGGGTCGAGCCCGGCCGGCGAGGCAGGACGAGAGGGATCAGGATTGCGTGGCGGGATCCGCATGCTGTTTCTGCAGCACGACTTCCAGTTCCTCGACATCACCGGCTCGAAGCGGCCAGCGACCGTCGCGCAGGCAGACGAAGCACCGCAAGACCTCCGCCACACCTGCGACCAGCAGCGTCAGGCCGCCCACAAAGATCAGCATCTTCAACGGCCACACGGGCACGCCTGCCGGGCTGTTGACGCTGGTCTCCTGGATGCGCATGGCCTCGAACCCGTAGCCGGCCCCGGTGAACACCATCGCCAGCACGCCAGGGAAATAGAAGATCAGGTACAGGATGATGTCGACCCGGGCCTGGGTTCGCGGCGCCCATTTGCGATAGATGAAGTCACCGCGGACATGCGCGCCGCGCGAAAGCGTGTAGGCGCCCGCCATCATGAACAAGGCCCCGTAGAGCATGTAGCTCATGTCGAACGCCCAAGCCGTCGGGTCGTTCAGCACGTAGCGCATGAAGACCTCGAAGCAGGTGCTGGCCGTCAGCACCAGCACGCACCAGGCGAAGGCCTGACCGATGCGCTTGCTGAAGATGTCGATGACGCGAATCCAGTAATCCATGACGTTCCAGACGGTTGACGACCATCGAGGACAGGCCCGGAGCCGACGGCAGCCGCGCCTCCACCTCGTGTCAGCTCAGCAAAAAAGGGCTGCCGGGAGCCCGAGCCCCGGCAGCCCTGTGCGCTGATCGCGCGCCGGATCAGGCCGGCAGCTTGATCTTCTGCACGTGCTCGTAGGCCATCTTGTAGTCGGCCTCGTTCGTGAAATGGTAGAAGCCGACGCGCCGTGCCCAGTTCTTGAAGGAGTCATTGACCTCCTTGAACATGTCGACCTCTTTCTCCAACTTGGCGGTGACCTTGTCCCAGGCCACCAACTGGCCCTGGTACACGTCCTTGGAGGTGCGGGACACCTGAACCTTGTGCTTGACGATCAGCTCCTGCAGGTCCTTCGAATACTGGTCGTGAGCCAGGGCCGTGTTCGCAAGGGACGTCGCTTCAGCGGCGTACTTCAGGATGGCCTTCAGGTCGGGCGAGAGCGCGTTGAACTTGTCCTTGTTGAAGACGATCTCGAAGAACTCCTGAGCCTGGTGGAACGAGCCCATCGAGTAGTACTTCGCGACGTCCTGGGCGCCGAAACGCATGTCGGCCGTCGGATTGTTGAATTCGAAGGCGTCAATCACGCCACGCTGCATGGCGGGCACGATTTCGCCGCCGGGCAGCTGCGCCACCGCCATGCCCATTTCCTGGAGCATGTCCGCCGCCAGACCGATGGTGCGGTACTTGAAGCCCCTGACGGCTGCTGCCGTCTTGGGAGGCGAATTCTTGAACCAGCCGAAAGGCTGCGAGGGCATGGGGAAGGCGAAGAAGGCCACCACGTTGAGGCCGAGCTTGGCCACCAGCTTGTCCCACAGTTGCTGCCCGCCGCCCTGCTGAATCCAGGTCAGGCCAATGTCCGGGGTGGCGCCGTTCACCGGTCCGGTGCCGAACAACGAAGCGACCTTGGACTTCCCGTACCAGTAGCCCGACACGTGATGACCGGCGTCCAGCACGCCCTTGCTGACCGCGTCCATGATCTCGAAGGTCTTGACGACCGCGCCCGTGGGCAGGTACTCGATGCGGAGCCGACCACCGGCCATCTCGTTGACGCGGTCCACGTACTGCTTGGCCATGTCGGTGAAGATCTCGTTGGGGCCCCAGGCACCCTGCATCTTCAGCACCACCGGGGACTGGGCCACGGAGATCATCGGGAAGCCAGCCAGAGGGGCGGCCACGGCAGCGGTGGCCGCCTTGCCGAAGAAGCGGCGGCGGCCCTGCGCAGGCTCGGTGGTGGCCTGAGCGGCCGGGTTCTGGTGGGTGTCGTTGGAAAGGACGGTCATCTCTGGCTCCTGTGATCGGAGAAAAAGGGCAGTTTCCGGCACATCGTCGAGGACGCAGACCTGAGCCTGCGCGAAACGAAATCATCGACCCATGCGGACCGCCCACAGTGTATAGAGACAGAGTGGTTGCCGGCCTCGGGAGTATCCCTCGTTGGCGATCAGGCAAGACGATGCCGGCGGGGGATGGCGCTTCGGAGCCCGAGGGACCCGGCCACTCCCGCTGCCGACACCCGAACGATCCCGGTCGGACACCGAACGCCCGCCGCGCGGGCGACACGGCCTCAAGCGCTCATCATCGGGGCGGGGATGTCGGATCGGACTGCACCAGGGCGGCGATCGACAACGGCCGCCAGGGCCAACGCGCGGCTGCGATCCGGCGGGCGTCGAGTGCCCGCTGGGGCGTGGCGCACAACCGGGCCACCGATTCCAGGCAATACCGCCCCTGGCAGGCGCCCATGCCGAATCGACCGAGCAGGCGCAGTTCCCGAACCGTCGGTTCGGGCCCGAGGTCGCGCAGGTGACGCAGCGTGCGATGTTCGCACCGGCACAGCACGGTGTGCTCGTCGACCGCCCACAGCGGGTCGGGCGCCGCAGGCGCGAAGACTTCCGCGAGCACCGATTGGGCGCGGCGCGCGGACTCGACGCGGTGCTGCCAGCGCCTTGTCGGCACCTGCCCGTGTGACAAGCGCTGCGCCACCTCGGCACCCACGCAGGCACCGTGAGCATCCGCCGCCCAGGCACCTGCGATCCCGGCGCAATCGCCCGCACGACGCACCAACAGATCCGCCGGGGGGGCAGCGCCGTAGTCGTTGGGCGTCAAGCCATCGTGCAGCGCCACGGTGGTCACCTCGAAGGTCCTCGGGCCCTGGGGTGACCGCACCGTCACACACAGTCCTGCCTCGCGGCGCTCGATGGCCTGCACGTCACTGCCCTGCAGCCAGGGCACGCGGGCGAGCCAGAGGCGCAGGCGGTAGTGGAAAGCCTCGCGCCAGTAGCCCGGTGGCAGCCTGAGCGCACTGCGCCAATGCCGGACAGGCTGCCCGGCCTCGACCACCGCCACAGGGGGACGACCTGCGGCGCAGAGTTGCGCCGCAACCGCCAGCAGCAAGGGGCCGGAGCCAGCCAGCAGGATCGGGCCGGGCGGCGCGGTCCCGGTCATCTTCAGCAGGGCCTGCACGCCACCGGCCGTCATGACACCGGGCAGGTGCCAGCCCGGCCGAGGCCAGACGCGCTCGGTGGCGCCGGTGGCCAGGATCAGCGCCCTCGGGCGGACCGCGCGGTGGCGACCCTGCCCGGTGTCGATCAAGATGGCGCGCCCGTCCGCGTCGACGCCCCCGAAGGGCGCATTGAGCAGGGTCTCGACCCGCGCAGCCTGGGCACGCAGGCGTGCCTGCCATTCCAGCCAGCGTCGCGCGTGGGGCGTGGCTGCGGGTGCGGCGGCGGGGTCCAGCGGCTGCCGAGCCACGGCGCCGCCGCCCACCGGGGCGTGATCGACCAGCAGCACGCGACAGCCGAGTTCCGAGGCGACACATGCCGCAGCGGTGCCCGCCAGCCCCGCGCCGACGACCAGGACATCCGGCTCGTCCATCGTCACCCGTCCTCGCAGAGGGGTCGGCCCACCGCCTCGCGGCCGGCATCTGGCGACGACGGCGACTCGGCCCCGGGGCCATCACCAGGCAGCGCGTCCATCACCCCCACCAGGTATGCGCCGGGCAGCGGCCGGTGCAGGCAGGCCTCGAACACGGCGCCGTCAGCGTCCATGACCAGGCAGGCCTGGCATTGGCCGATCCCGCAGAACACGGCATGGCCACCCGCACGGGCTGAGGCGCCGAATGCCGTCACACCCTGCCGCCACAGCGCCGTGGCCACCGTGTCACCGGGACCGAACCGGACGGGATCGCCCCGCCAGAAGAAGACCTCCCTCATGCGTGCACCGGTTTCCAGGCGGTCTCGAAGCGCTGTGGCGCCAGGCACGCCACATCGTCATGCACCGACTCACCGGCGATCATCGCCGAGAGTTCGCGTCCGGCCAGGGCAGACAGGCAGATGCCGTCGCCCTCGAAGCCCGTGGCGAGCCACACGCCGGGATGTGCCGGCACCGGCCCCAACAGGGGCAGGCCATCGCTGACGCCGGCGCGCACGCCGGTGAACGCGCGCAGCAGCCGCCTCGCACCGAGCGCGGGATAGATGGAAACAGCGCGGGCAAGCACCGGCTGCAATACCGCGAGATCGGTGCGTGACCGGTCCTCATGCGGCTCACGGCTGCTGCCGACGAGCAACTGCCCCGTGTTCAAGGGGTCGATCACGATCGGCACCTGGGACGGCGCGGCCGGTCCGATCGACTTGCTGGCCAGATAGGCCGCCGCTGTGAGCGAGCCGGGCAAGGCGTTTCCGTCGACGCGACGCGCATCGGTGATGGCGAGTTGGCCGGCGCGCGGCACCAGCGGCGCCTGCGGGAACAGCGACCGGGTGCCCAGGCCCAGCGCGAGCACCAGATGCCGCGCCCGCATCACGCCCGCGGTCGTGTCGACGACCACCCCGCCGGATTCGGCGCGGAAACGACGGATCGCCGCGGGCCAGCGGCACTCGACGCCCGCCGCCCCCAGATAGGCGGTGGTGGCGGCGTAGCCGAGCATGTGGCCCTATCCCTCGATGGTCACCAGACGTCGCACCGCGGGGGACAGCATCGGCAGCACCCGATGCGGCTGCACGTGGTCACCACCGACGTGCACGGCAGCGTCGACCTGGCCGAGCTTGGCCACCAAGCCGTCCAGCGCCTCGCACTCGGCGTCGTCCGTGGCGAAATAGAAGCTCGGGCGGACACCGAACACCTCGGCCAGCGGCTGGTGGGGCCGCGACAAGGTCTCACGGCAGTACCGCAAGGACAGGCCCGCCAGCCGCGCGAGCGGCCCGGGACGCTTGCTCGCCACCGATACGGCGCCGTCGCTGGCGCCCGAGGCCGCGGCCGCCGGTCCGACGGCGTCGAACACGGCCACGCGCAGGCCGCGCTGCCGGGCATGCCAGGCCACCGAAGCACCGACGACACCAGCGCCAGCGACAAGGACATCGACACCTGGGGGCAAGGGACTGAAGGAGCGACAGAGGATGGGGCGGGTGGCAGCGAGCCGCGCGCATCTTAGAGCCGGAAACCGACGCTGGCCTGCAGAACGGACGGGACGACCACAACAAATCTTCCAACTCGCGGCCGCGCACCGCGATCCGACCTCGATCGAGCCCCAAACCTACAACTTTCCTTATATCAGACGGGCGTAAATTTGTATTGATCAATATCGCCGGACTCGGATAATCCACGCGAAGTCCATAGGTCTCGCATGCCGAGGCGCGTGGGCCGGACACCGTCAACGCACAGACACCATCGGACGGATTCGACCGTCGGAGGAGATTCGATGAACCTGATCAAGCATTTCAAGGGGGTGCTGCTCGCCTTGGCCTGCACGCTCGCAGTGCCTGTGGCACAGGCCCAGACGACCACGAGCAAGATCGACGAGATCCGCCAGCGCGGCACGCTGCGCATGGCCGGGATCCTGAACGAGGACCCCTATTTCGCGAAGGATCCGCGCACGGGGGAATGGCGAGGCTTCGCCGTCGAGATGGCCCGTGACATCGCCGACAACCTCGGCGTCAAGCTCGAGGTCGTCGAGTCCAGCTGGGCCAACTCGATCCTCGACGTCCAGTCGGGCAAGGTCGACCTCGCCCTGGCGTTGACCGCCCTGCCCAAGCGGGCACTGGCGATCCACTTCTCGTCGCCCACCTACTACAACAGCTTCGTCATCATCTCTCCGAAGGCTGCGATGAAGGGCAAGTCCTGGGCAGACCTCAACAACCCCTCGACCACCATCGCGGTGGACATGGGTTCGGCACAGGACCAGATCACCAAGCAGGTCCTGCCCAAGGCCAAGATCCTGCGCTTCAAGACCCGCGACGAGGCGGTGATCGCACTGACCAGCGGCAAGGCGGATGCGGTGATCAACACCGTGCTCAACGGCATGGTCATGACCAAGAAGAACCCGGCCCTGGGCAAGGTCTTCGTGCCCCAGCCCCTGCTGTCGTCACCGTCGGTGATCGGCCTGAACTACAAGACCGACGACACGTGGAAGCAGTTCGTCTCGGCCTGGGCCGACTACAACCGCCGTGTCGGCAACAACCAGGGCTGGATCGTCAAGGGCCTGGAGCCCTTCGGCGTGACGTTGGACGACCTGCCCGAGGGCTTCTCCTTCAACTGAGCACCCGGCCATCGAGGCGGCCACCCGGCTCGCGACACCTCTGCCGCGTGACCCAGCGGTCACGGGCGTCGCAGCCGAGGCCGACATGCGGCCCCGCACGAGCGGGGCCGCTGTCTTTGTATCCCTCGGGCAGCGTGTCGGCGTGCGCTTCGCGTGACACTCGCCCTTCGATGCCGCGCGACATCCCGTTCCGTACGAGGCCCCGACGATGTACCAGTGGGATTTCTACACCGTTCTGCAGTCCTTCGACCTGTTCGTCTCGGGACTGTGGACCACCTTCGCCTACACGGTGGGCTCGATCGCGATAGGCATCGTGGTGGGAATGGCCGCCTGCTTCGCACGGCTGTCGCGCTGGGCGGCGCTGCGGATCGCCGCCAGGACCTACCAGGAGATCTTCCGCTGCACGCCCTTGCTCGTGCAGATCCTGTGGGCCTACTACGCCCTGCCGATGCTCACCGGCTACTCGATCTCCAACACGGCCGCCGGCCTGCTGACCCTGCCGCTGTACGTGGGGTCCTTCTACGCGGAAATCTTCCGCGGGGGCATCAACGCCGTGGACAAGGGTCAGAGCGAGGCCGCTGCCGCCGTGGGGATGTCGGGTCTGCAGATCATGCGCCACGTGATCCTGCCCCAGGCGATCAAGAAGATGTTGCCGGCGTTCATCAACCAGTCGGTCATCCAGGTGAAGAACACCTCGCTGCTGTATGCGATCTCGGTGGCCGAACTCACCTACATGACCTCGGTGGTCAACAGCGACACCTACCGCCCGATGGAGGCCTACACGCTGGCGGCCGTGATGTACTTCGCCATGCTCTTCCCCCTGACGCAGTGGGCCGATCGCGTCGAGCGGCGCCTTGCGCGTGGCGATTGACGTCCCGACCGATTGCGCCCATCGGCATTCCCCGACACAGGAGGTCAAGACCATGGATACCGACCGAGGCGAACCGGTCCTGCAGGTGCGGGACCTGCGCAAGTCCTTCGGCGCGCTCGAAGTGCTGCAGGGCATCGATCTCGAACTCAGGCCCGGTGATGTGCTCGCCCTGATCGGTCCCTCGGGGTCAGGCAAGTCCACGCTGATCCGTTGCATGAACATGCTGGAGGCGCCCTCCCGTGGCGAGGTCCTCTTCCACGGACGGCCGGTCTGCACCTCCTTCAAGGGCCGCGGCCAGCGCGTCGGCACGGGCGAACTGCGACGCCGCGTCGGGATGGTGTTCCAGCACTTCCATCTCTTCCCGCACCGCACCGTCCTGCAGAACGTCACCCAGGGCCCGATCGTGGTGCTCGGTGAGGCACCGGCGCAGGCCGAGGCCCGTGCACGCGCCCTGCTGGAGCGGGTGGGCTTGCTCGACAAGTGCAACGCCTACCCCAACCACCTGTCGGGCGGGCAGAAGCAGCGCGTGGCGATCGCGCGGGCTCTGGCGATGAACCCCGAGGTGCTGCTGCTCGACGAGATCACCAGCGCCCTCGACCCTGAACTCGTCGGCGAGGTGCTGGCCGTGATCCGCGACCTGGCATCCCAGGGCATGACGATGATCCTCGTCACGCACGAGATGGGCTTTGCCGCCGATGTCGCGTCGCGGGTGGTGTTCATGGAGGCCGGTCGAGTGGTCGAGTCCGGCCCGCCGGAAGACGTGCTGGTCAAGCCGCGAACGGAACGTCTGCAGGCCTTCCTCGCCCGGCATCTGAGGTAGGCTCGCGACCCTGTTCATCCTGCGACGCGCCCGCGTCGAGCCGCAAGTGAGGACCGCAGCAGACAGCGTGCCCGGGCCGAAGATCGACATCACGCTGCTGCAGACCTTTCATGTGGTGGTCAAGCAGGGGTCGTTCTCGGCTGCCTCGCGCGTGCTGAACCTGTCCTACCAGTCGGTGGCGAACCAGGTCCGCCGACTGGAGCAGCTGTACGGTGCTGCACTCGTCCACACCGACCGGGGCGCCCGGCGCGTGGCGCTCACGCCGCAGGGTAAGGCGCTGCACGCCACGCTGAGCATCGAACTCGACAACATCCTGTCACGCATCGCCCTGCTCCTGCACGACCAGCGTTCGGTGCTGCGTGTGGGGGTGCCCCAGGCCTTGTTCCATACCTTCTTCCCGCGGGTGCTGGCGGCGTTCAAGGACCACGCCCCGTCGATGCGGCTGGCCTTCCTCGAGCGCGACACGACGCTCGAGAGGATGATGCTGGACGGCGAACTGGACGCTGCCGTCAGCGAGCGCTTCTTCGACCAGGAGACGATCACGCAGCAGGCGATCGGCGACTACCACCTGAGCCTGATCTTTCCGCGCGCCTGGCAGGCAGGAGCGGTCGAGGAGCCGTCCATCCAAGCCTTCGCCTCGAGGGAGATGATCACCTACGAGACCGGACAGGCCGTGCGCGTGCGGGCCGTCGACCATCTGGCCGGCGTCTTCGGCCATCCGCCACGCATCGGTGTCACCGCCTCGGGCAGCACGAGCATCGTGCAACTCGTCATGGCGGGCCTGGGCTACGCCGTCGTGCCCCGCTGGATGGTGCCGACGGAACATCCGGACATCGCCCAACTGGTGCTGCGCGAGGTCAAGCCGATGCGGGTGTACTTCGCGAGCACCACCTTGCTGGCCTCGAACACCTTCGTCCAGCAGTTCCACCGCACGTGCTGCGAGGTCATCGGCCCCGCCATGGACACGCTGCCGGAGGCTGAGCCGAAATGAGAACGCCCCCGCCGGCCCGCAAAGGGCACTGGCAGGGGCGCGATGGCAACGGGCAGGTTCAGTCGACCTGCGCCACCACCTGCACGTTCAGCGTCGAGACGACGTCGGTGTGGGGCGCCACCGTCACGGTGTACTCGCCGACGGTCTTCAGCGGACCGTTGGGCATGCGCACCTGCGACTTCGACACGGCGATGCCCTGCTTGCCCAGCACCTCGGCGATGTCGTGGTTGGTGACGGAGCCGAACAGCCGGCCGTCGACGCCGGCCTTCTGTGCGATGCGCACGGTGCGGCCTTCGATCTGGGCCCCGACCGCCTGCGCAGCCGCGAGCTTCTCGGCCGCGGCGCGCTCGAGCTCGGCGCGACGGTCCGCGAACTCCTTGATGGCCGCATCGGTCGCGCGACGCGCCTGGCGGGTGGGGATCAGGAAGTTGCGGGCGTAGCCGTCCTTGACACGCACCACATCACCGAGATTGCCGAGGTTGGCGACCTTTTCGAGCAGGATCACTTGCATGTCGGTCTCCTCAGGCCTTGTGCAGGTCGGAGTACGGCAGCAGGGCGAGGAAGCGCGCACGCTTGATCGCCGTGGTGAGCTGCCGCTGGTAGATGGCGCTGGTGCCGGTCAGGCGGGCCGGTGTGATCTTGCCGTTCTCGCCGACGAAATCACGCAGGGTGTCGACGTCCTTGTAGTCGATCTCTTCGACACCGGCCACGGTGAAGCGGCAGAAACGCTTGCGGCGGAACAGCAGCGACTGCTGGTTGCGCTTGGGACGGCGGTCCTTCGAAGACCGGCCTTTGCCGCGGGGTGGGGGCATGTTGTGCTCCTTGGAACTCGATCAGAGGATGGGGCCCGGTGGCCGCCGTCAACGCGACACACCGGAGATGTGAAACAGAAGACCTTTGCCGTTGCGCGCCGTGGCGAGGAAGCCATCGAAGGTTGCCGCCGCTCCCAGGTCCAGCCCGGAAACCGACGCCACCACCGACCCGATCGCCAATGCCTTGATCGACATCGACACCCGGCGCGGCTGCCCTTCGTGAACCAGATCGGACTCGTGCTGGAGTTGCAGGTCCAGGGCGGGCAAGCCCGCCGGCGTGAACCGCAAGGCCCCCCTCTCGGCCAGACGAGCCTCAAGGACGAGCCGGTTCATCGCATCCGGTTCATCGGCACACGCGGGCCTGCGTTCAGGCCTGCGCCTCCTGGGCGGCCTTGCGGGATTCCTCGCGCTCGACGACCTTCATCATCACCGACGGCGTGGTCTCGGCCTTGGTACGGGCCACGGTCAGATGACGCAGCACGGCGTCGTTGAAGCGGAACCCCGTCTCGAGCTCGGCAAGCGTCTCGTTGCCGCATTCGATGTTCAGGCACAGGTAGTGGGCCTTGGCGAGCTTCTGGATCATGTAGGCCAGTTGCCTGCGCCCCCAATCCTCGACCCGGTGCACCTTGCCACCACCGCTGGTGATCAAGGCCTTGTAGCGTTCCAGCATGGCCGGAACCTGCTCGCTCTGATCCGGGTGGATCAGCAGCACGATCTCATAGTGACGCATGCAAACTCCTCATGGTTTCCTGGGAAGGAAGCCGCCCCGATGCGTCGAGTCCTCGGGTACGGCGAGAAAACCGCATATTGTAGTTCATGGGACCGGGTCCACACGTCGATCCTCAGACCGCACGGTCCGGGACACCCTGCGCCTTCCGACCCGGAAATCGCAGCTGCTCGACGAGCGATTGCGCGCATGGCCCGGACGGCGGGGTCAACAGGCTGACGATGACGATCACCGCGAAGCCGAGCGGGACTCCGAAGACGCCGGCCGAGATCGGCTGTATGCCCCACCAGATGTGCTCCGACACGGGCGAACGCACACCGAAGATCTCGCGCAGCCATGGTTGCGTGGTGGCCATGTAGTAGAACGTCACGCCCACACCCGACACCATGCCCAGCACCGCTCCCCACCGGGTGGCGCGCTTCCAGAAGATGCCCAGGACCAGGGCCGGGAACAGCCCCGCGGCCGCCAGCGAGAACGCTGCCGACACGAGGAACAGGATGTCCGCCGGCTTCTGCGCCGCCGCCAGGGCCGCCAGCACCGCCACGAACAGGAGGATGATCTTCGAGATCAGGACGCGCCGCGACGCCGGCGCCTTCGGGTCGATCATCTTGAAGTAGGTGTCGTGCGACAGCGCATTGGCAATGGTCAGGAGCAGGCCGTCAGCGGTCGACAGCGCGGCAGCCAGCCCGCCGGCGGCCACCAGTCCCGTGATGACGAAGGGCAGGCCCGCCATCTCGGGCATCGCCAGCACGATGATGTCGCCGCCGATCCGGATTTCGCCGAGCTGCACCACGCCATCACCGTTGACATCGGCCACCGACAACAGACCGGGATCCACCCGAGACCATGCGCTGATCCACGACGGCAACTGCTCGAAGGGCGCGCCGACCAGCACGCTGAAGATCTCGTACTTGACGAGCACCGCCAAAGCTGGCGCGGTGCAGTACAGCGCGAAGATGAACACGAGGGACCAGAGTACCGACTTGCGCGCCTGCCGCACCGATGGGGTGGTGTAGTAGCGGGTGAGGATGTGCGGAAGCCCTGCGGTGCCCACCGTCAGGCAGAACACCAACGCCAGGAAGTTCCGCCTCGCCTCTTCGGCGGCCTGCGCGCCGTCACCGGCAAGGGCCGCGCGGTCCCCTGAGAACTGCGCGGTGTGGCGCGGCATCCCGGCCAGTGCCTGCGCCCTGGCCTGCGCCTGCTCGTAGGCGCGCGTCCACGTCTGGCGGGCCGATTTCTCATCGGCCGGCAAGGCCTCGAGGATGCGCTCGGCCTCCTCGAGCTCAGCCACCGGCGCATCGGCGAGCTTGAGTTGCTCCATGCGCATGGCGGCTTGCTGGCGCTCGGCACGCAGGGCTCCCGGCACATCGGCGAGTTTGCGCTCGTACGCCTCGGCCTGCTCGCGGAAGTAGGCGATGACCTCCTGCTCCTTCGGATCGGCCAGCAGGCGCTGCTCTGCGTCACTGACCTGCTGCAACTGGTAGCCGTAGGTCAACTGCGGCACCGGGCTGCCCGTCTGCTTGACCGACAGCCAGACCACCGGGATCATGTAGGCGACGATCAGGATCGCGTACTGCGCGACCTGTGTCCAGGTGACCGCACGCATCCCGCCCAGGAAGGAGCACACCAGCACCCCGCCGAGGCCGACGAAGATGCCGATCTCGAAAGCGAGCCCGGACAGGCGCGTGGTGATCAGTCCGATGCCGTAGATCTGCGCCACGACGTAGGTGAACGAACACAGGATCGCAATGGCGATGCCCACCGATCGTGCGGCGTGGCCACCATAACGAGCGCCCAGGAAGTCCGGGATCGTGAAGCGGCCGAACCGCCGCAGGTAGGGGGCGAGGAAGAGCGCGACCAGGCAGAAGCCGCCCGTCCACCCCAGCACGAACGCCAGGCCGCCGTAGCCTGTCAGGTACAGCGTGCCGGCCAGTCCGATGAAGGACGCAGCGCTCATCCAGTCGGCGCCGGTGGCCATGCCGTTGTAGAAGGCCGGCACGCGTCTGCCCGCCACGTAGTACTCGTCGGCGTCGTTCGTGCGGCTGACGATGCCTATCCCGGCGTACAACACGACCGGCGCCAGCAGGAAGACGATGCCGATGGCTGCGCGGCTGACCCCTGACTGCTCGAGCATCGCCAGCACGCCCAGGAAAGCGGCGAAGCCCGCCAGGTATCCGAGGAAGACCCGGTCCATACGGCCACGCGCAGCGCGCCCTTGCCTGGCCGCGCCCTGAAGATCGGCGCTCATGACCGTGCGCTTCGCCCGCGCACCGGGTCAAGGCAATCGGCCTTGCGGTGACCGGCGCGCAAGGGGGTTGTCGCGGGGCCGATCTTCATCGGGCAGCGCCGCAAGACCCGCCCCGAAAGCGGCGGCCGTGCGGGCGTGTCAAGCCTGCACCCCCGCCAATCGGTGCCAGGTGTCCACCACCGAATCCGGGTTCAGGGAGATCGACACGATGCCCTCCTGCGCCAGCCAGTCGGCGAAGTCGGGGTGGTCGCTCGGCCCCTGACCGCAGATCCCGACGTACTTGCCCGTGGCCCGGCAGGCCGCGATCGCCCGCGAGATCATGGCCTTGACCGCGGGATCGCGCTCATCGAAGTCGTGCGACAGCAACTCTAGGCCCGAATCGCGGTCCAGGCCCAGGGTGAGCTGCGTCAGGTCGTTCGAGCCGATGGACATCCCGTCGAAGTGCTCGAGGAACTGCTCGGCGAGGATCGCGTTGCTGGGCACCTCACACATCATGATCAGGCGCAGCCCGTGCTGCCCGCGGCGCAGGCCGCGGTCATCGAGCATCTGGGCCACCCGCTGCGCCTGACGGACGGTGCGCACGAAGGGCACCATGATCTCGACATTCGTCAGGCCCATGTCGTTGCGCACGCGCTTGATCGCCTCGCACTCCATGCCGAAGGCATCGCTGAACTCACCGCTGATGTAGCGGCTCGCGCCGCGGAAGCCCAGCATCGGGTTCTCCTCGTCGGGCTCATAGCGGGTGCCGCCGATCAGCTTGCGGTACTCGTTGCTCTTGAAGTCCGACAGGCGCACGATCACCGGCTTGGGCCAGAAGGCCGCCGCGATCGTGGCCACGCCTTCAGCCAGCTTGTCGACGTAGAAAGCCCGGGGCGAGGCATGTCCGCGCGCCACCGACTCGACCGCCTTCTTCAGCTCCGGATCGACATTCGGATAGTCCAGGATGGCCTTGGGGTGCACCCCGATGTTGTTGTTGATGATGAACTCGAGCCGCGCGAGCCCGACGCCGGCGTTGGGCATCTGCGCGAAGTCGAACGCCAGTTGGGGGTTGCCCACGTTCATCATGATCTTGATCGGACAGTAGGGCATCTCGCCGCGACGCACCTCCCGGACCTCGGTCTCGAGCAGGCCGTCGTAGACATAGCCGGTGTCCCCCTCGGAACAGGCCACCGTGACGAGCGCGCCGTCCTGCACGCGTTCGGTCGCATCACCGCAGCCGACAACCGCAGGGATGCCGAGCTCGCGCGCGATGATGGCCGCGTGGCAGGTGCGCCCGCCACGGTTGGTGACGATGGCGCTGGCACGCTTCATGACCGGCTCCCAGTTCGGGTCGGTCATGTCGGTCACGAGGACATCGCCGGGCTGCACCGTGTCCATCTCGGCCGGAGAACTGACGATGCGCACCGGACCGGTGCCGATCTTCTGCCCGATGGCGCGCCCCTCCGCCAACACCGTGCCCTTGCCCTTGAGGCTGTAGCGGTGTTCGACCTGCCCCGCCGCCTGGCTCTTGACGGTCTCGGGTCTGGCCTGGAGGATGTACAGACGCCCGTCCACGCCATCCCTGCCCCACTCGATGTCCATGGGCCGGCCGTAGTGCTGCTCGATGACCAGCGCGTAGCGCGCAAGCTCGACCACGTCCTCGTCACTGAGCGAGTAGCGGTTGCGCATCTCGGTGGCGTTGTCGACGGTGCGCACGAGTCGCCCGCCCGGCACGCGCTGCGCCTCGGGCGCGAACTCCATGCGAATCAGCTTGGAGCCGAGCGAGCGCCGGATGATCGGCAGACGACCGGCGCGCAGCGCCGGCTTGTGGACGTAGAACTCGTCCGGGTTGACGGCCCCCTGCACGACGGTCTCGCCGAGGCCGTAGCTCGAGGTGATGAACACGACATCCGAGAAGCCGCTCTCGGTGTCGATGGTGAACATCACCCCGGCCGCGCCCACGTCCGAGCGCACCATGCGCTGCACCCCGGCCGACAGGGCCACGCCGTCATGGGCGAAGCCCTTGTGCACGCGGTAGCTGATCGCACGGTCGTTGTAGAGCGAGGCGAACACCTCCTTCATGCGGTGCAGCACGTCGTCGATGCCACGCACGTTCAAGAAGGTCTCCTGCTGGCCGGCGAAGGAGGCATCCGGCAGGTCCTCGGCCGTGGCGGACGAGCGCACGGCGTACGAGCCCTGCGCGCCACCGGCCTCGAGCCGCTCGAACTCACCACGGATGGCCGCTTCGAGATCGGCGGGAAAGGCGGCTTCGGCGACCCAGCCGCGGATCTCCGCACCCGCCTGCGCCAGCGCACGCACATCATCGACATCGAGTGCGGCCAGCCGATCGGAGATGCGCTGGGCCAGCCCCCCTTCGTGCAGAAAGCGCCGGAAGGCGTGGGCCGTGGTGGCGAAGCCGCCGGGCACCCGCACACCCGAGGCGCTCAACTGACTGATCATCTCGCCCAGCGAGGCGTTCTTGCCGCCGACCACCTCGACATCGGACATTCGCAGGTGCTCGAACGGCACGACCAGAGCGGTCGGCGCGGGGACTGTGGACATGGGATGGCTCCGTGAAGTGAAAGGGGTGTGGCCCCCAGACGCGTGCGGACTTCACACGCGCGCAGGGCACCGTATGGGGTCGGGCCCGGGTCGGACCTCGCAACGGGGACAGGCTGGTCGACGACAAGCGGGCAGGACCCTGAAATTTCCGATCGATTCTAGGGATGAATGTCTATGATCCCGCAGGTTTTCCGAAGCAGGAATTGCGCCATGCCCAACCGTACCGTCTTCTTCGTCTCCGATGGCACCGGCATCACTGCCGAGACTTTCGGCAACTCCATCCTGGCGCAGTTCTCGATCACATCGCGGCATGTGCGCCGCCCCTTCATCGACAGCGTGGAGAAGGCCTGGGCCGTGCGGCGGGAGATCGACGACACGGCCGAACGCGAGGGGGTGCGACCCATCGTGTTCATCACGCTCGTCGACGAGGAGGTGCGTGATGTCATCGCACGACGGGATTCGCGAGGACTCGTGCTCGACATGATCCGCACCTTCGTCGAGCCGCTCGAAGCCGAGTTCGGCGTGAAGAGCAACCACCGCGTGGGCCGCTTCTCCGACGCGGCCAGGAGCCGCGAATACGACGACCGCATCGCAGCGATCAACTACTCGCTGGCGCACGACGACGGCCAGACCTCGGTGCACCTGGACGAGGCGGACGTGATCCTGATCGGGGTCAGCCGCTGCGGCAAGACCCCCACCAGCCTGTACCTGGCGATGCAGCATGGCGTGAAGGCAGCCAACTGCCCCCTGATCCCGGAGGATTTCGAGCGTGGGCGGCTGCCACGCGCCTTGGTCCCCTTCAAGCACAAGTGCTTCGGTCTGACGATCGACCCCGACCGCCTCGCCCAGGTGCGGCACGAACGTCGCCCCGACAGCACCTATGCCTCGCTGCGCAATTGCATCCAGGAAGTCCACGCCGCCGAGGCCCTGATGCGGCGCGAGGGCATCGGCTGGCTGTCGTCGACGCACAAGTCGATCGAAGAGATCGCCACCACCATCCTGCGTGACATCCGTCCGGACCGTCTGGTGTACTAGGAAACCACTGCAGCGTCGCACCCTCCGGGACGGCATGCGGGCGCCAACCGGCGCCAAGGGACCGACACCACCGGAGCGCCGGCCTGGCCGGAGCCCTGCATACGGGCTGCCATACGGGCGGACATGCAGGCGGACATGCGGCAGACCGGAGGCGGCAGCAGCATCAGCATTGCGGCGACCAGAGGTGGGCGGGAGGACCGTGCAATCAGTCGGCAGAGGCGGAGGATGCGGTGGAGGCGGCCTGGCGTCGACGGACCGACTCGTACAGGCAGATCGCCGCCGCGGCGGCGACGTTCAACGATTCTTCGCCGCCAGGCTGCGGGATGCGTACCGTCCCGGCGCATCGCCGCAGAAGGTCGTCGCTGACGCCCTGCCCTTCGTGCCCGAGCACCCACACGCAGGGATCGGGCAGTTCGGTCTCGGTCAGCGCGGACGCTGCGTGGGAACTGCCAGCCATCAGCGGCACCGCGAGGCGGTCAAGATCGTCCGGTCCCAGGCCTTCGACCAGCCGCAGCGCGAAATGTGCGCCCATGCCGGCGCGTAGGACCTTGTGCGACCACAGCGCTGCGGTCCCGACGGTGGCGAGCACCTGGGGCACGCCCATCGCGGCAGCGGTCCGCAGGATGCTGCCGACGTTGCCCGCATCCTGCACGCGGTCGAGCAGGACGGCGGCCTGGGTCGCCAGCACCTGCGGCGCGGCCGGCAGATCAACCAGGAAGCCGATAGACGCCGGTGACGGCATCCCGCCCAGTGCGCCGAACAGCGCATCGGGCATCACGTCGATTGCAGGCGCGGCCGAGGCGAGCGCGGCGAGCCCGGCATCTGCCCATCCTGCCTGCGACACCAGGGCACGTGCAGGTCGCCAGCCGCGCGACAGCACCGCCCGGCACAGATGCTCCCCTTCCAACCAGACCTGTCCTGCGCTGCGGTAGGCCGTCGGGTGCTCGACCAGACGCCGCACCAGTCGCAGCGCCGGGTTGTCGCGCGACGTGATCGACCGCACCTGCGACCGCACCTGCGACGGCACCTGCGACCGTACCTGCGATGGCACCTGCGACCGTACCTGCGGCCGCAGGTCCGCGCGCGCCGCGCCACTGACGGGCGTGGCGGGCGTGGCGGGCGTGCCCTGGGCCGCAACGTCCGTGCCGCCGACGAGGCCGCGGACAGTCCTGCCGTCCTGCCGCCGATCACCGCGAGCCATCAGGCACCACCGCCCAGCGGGCTCTCGAGCCTGGCGCGCACCGGCCCGAACGTGCGTCGATGGGCCGGGCAGGGTCCGAGCCTGCGCAAGGCGGCAAGGTGTGCGGCTGTCGGGTAGCCCTTGTGGACATCGAAGCCGTATCCGGGATAAGACTCGTGCAGGGTCGCGCACATCCGGTCGCGGTGCACCTTCGCGACGATGGACGCGGCCGCGATCGCCTCGACGCGGGCATCGCCTCGGACGACCGCCAGCGACGTCATCGGCAGATCAGGCACCTGCCTGCCGTCGACGAGCACGCACCGGGGCTCGAGCCGCAGGCCCTCGACGGCCCGCCGCATGGCCAGCAGCGTGGCGCGCAGGATGTCGAGCCGATCGATCTCCTCGACGCTGCCGTACGAGATGCTGCAGCACAGCGCATCGGCCATCACGGCATCGTGCAGACGCTCTCGGGCCCTCGGCGTCAGGGTCTTGGAGTCGCGCAGTCCAGGAATCGGCTTGCGGCTGTCCAGGATCACGGCCACCGCCACCACCGGACCGGCCAGAGGCCCTCGCCCGGCCTCGTCCACGCCGGCAACGAGGCCGGGGCCCGACCAGAAGGTCGAAAGGGGTTCAGGCCTGGATCTGGCTCGCGATGGCATCGGTGGCTCTGACGGCGGTGTCCTGCCGCAGCAGGTGGTGGAGTTCGGTGAACCGTCGGTTCACGGCCTGCGCACCTTCGACATCGTCCAGCCGGTCGCAGGCGGCGTCCGCCAGCGCACGCGGCGTGAAGGCATCCTGGATCAGTTCGGGCACGACGAAGTCGCGGCACAGGATGTTGGGCAGTCCGACCCAGGGCAGGTAGGCCATGCGCTTCATCAACTGCCAAGACAGCGGGTGCATGCGGTAGACGATCACCATCGGGCGCTTGAACAGCGCAGCTTCCAGGGTGGCCGTGCCACTGGCCACCAGTGCCAGGTCGCACGCGGCGAGCGCCTCATGCGACCGTCCGTCGACGAGTCGCAGGATCTCTGGGGGAAGGCCGCGCGCCATCGGCTCGACCAGCGCGCGCAGGCCCGGCGCCACCGGCAGCACGAAGCGCAGACCCGGCCGTCGCGCTCGCATCCGGACCGCGGCGTCCAGCATGCCCGGGGCGATCGTCTCGATCTCCGAACGCCGACTGCCGGGCAGGAGTGCGATCACCTGCGCCTGCTCCGGCAGGCCCAGTGCCTCGCGAGCCGCAGCCCGCGGGGGGTTCAGCGGGATGACATCGGCCAGCGGATGCCCGACATAGGTCGCCTGCACACCGTGCGCACGCAGGAGCTCAGGCTCGAAGGGGAACAGGCACAGGACATGGTCGGCGCTGCGCGCGAGCTGTCGCACGCGTCCACCGCGCCAAGCCCAGATCGAGGGGCAGACGAAGTGGACGGTCGGGATGCCCGCGGCCCGAAGCCGTTGCGCCAGCCCCAGGTTGAAATCCGGCGCGTCCACGCCGATGAACAGCCCAGGGGGCTGTGCGATCAGGCGGCGCGCCAACTGCTCCCGGATGGCCGAGATCCCGCGGTAATGCCTGAGCACCTCGACATAACCGCGCACCGCCAGACGGTCACTGGGCCACCAGTTCTCGAAGCCTGCGCGTGCCATCTGCGGGCCGCCGATGCCGCTCAACGCCAGGTCGGGCCAGCGTCGTCGCAACCCCCCGATGAGCAACGCAGCCAGCAGGTCGCCCGACGCCTCCCCGGCCACCATGGCCATGCGCAGGCCCATTCCGGCGAGCGAGCTCAAGCCCTCGGCCTCTCAGGTGGTCAGCGCACGATGCCCCGGGTCGACCGGGACAGGAAGTCGAGCATCATCGCCACGTCGACGTCGCCGTCGGGCAGCACGCCCGACAACTCGGCGATGCGCTGGCGCGCCTGCTCGAGACTCAGGCCCTCGCGGTAGAGCAGGCGATGGATCTGGCGGACCTGCGCGATCCGCTCGCGCGAGAAACCGCGGCGGCGCAGGCCCTCCAGGTTGAAGCCATGCACGGCCAAAGGGTTGCCGGCGACCATCATGAACGGGGGCACATCCTGGGAGACGTGGCTCTGGAAGGCGGTCATCGCGTGCGCGCCGACGTGGCAGAACTGGTGCACGCCCGTGAGCCCGCCGATGATGGCCCAGTCGCCGACGTGCACGTGTCCCGCCAGCGTGGCGTTGTTGGCCAGGATCGTGCGGTGCCCCACCTGGGCGTCGTGCGCGATGTGGACGTAGGCCATGATCCAGTTGTCGTCACCGATGCGCGTGACCCCGGCGTCCTGCGCCGTCCCGCGGTTGAAGGTGCAGAACTCGCGGATGGTGTTGCGATCGCCGATCTGCAGCGACGTCGGCTCGCCCCGGTACTTCATGTCCTGCGGCGCACCACCGAGACAGGCATGGGCGTGGATGCGGTTGTCCCGGCCGATGACCGTCGGCCCCTCGATCACGCAGTGGGACCCGACTTCGGTGCCTTCGCCGATGACCACCTCCGGGCCGATGAGGGCGTAGGCCCCGACCGTCACGCCCGAGGCGAGCGACGCGCGCGGATCGACGATCGCCGTCGCATGGATCGACGCCATCGTGGCCTCACCCCACCTGCCGCATGGTGCACATCAGTTCCGCTTCGACGGCGAGTTCGCTGCCGACGGTGGCACGCGTGGCGAACTTGTAGATGCCGGCCTTGGCGCGCAGCAGTCTGGCTTCCAGATGCAACTGGTCGCCGGGCTCGACCGGGCGCTTGAACCGGGCACCGTCGATCCCGGCGAAGTAGTACACCGACTTGTCATCCGGATCACGCCCTGCCGTCTCGAACGACAGCAGCGCAGCGGCCTGCGCCAGGGCCTCGAGCATCAGCACGCCTGGCATCACCGGCCGGTGCGGGAAATGACCGGGGAAGAAGGGCTCGTTGATCGTGACATTCTTCAACGCAAGGATGCGCACGCCCGACTCGAGCTCCAGTACGCGATCGATCAGCACGAAAGGGTAGCGGTGCGGGAGCTTGCGCAGCACCTGATGGATGTCCATGATCATGTGAGTCGACTCTCCAGCGCCCTCAGGCGCTCGCGTAGGCGGTGGAGCTGGCGCAGCGTGGCCGCGTTCTTCTCCCACTGGACATTGTCGTCGAAGGGGAAGACGCCGCTGTAGAGGCCAGGCTTCAGGATGGAACGCGTCACGACGGTGGCCGCGGAGATCTGGACATGATCGGCGAGTTCCAGATGACCCAGCACGATGGCCCCGCCCCCGATACTGCAATGCGCCCCGATGCGGGCGCTGCCCGCCACGCCCACGCAGCCTGCCATTGCAGTGTGTGCGCCGACCTGCACGTTGTGGCCGATCTGCACCAGGTTGTCGAGCTTGACGCCGTCACCGATCACCGTGTCCTCGAGGGCCCCGCGATCGATGCAGGTGTTGGCCCCGATCTCGACATCGTCACCGATGCGCACCGCACCGAGTTGCGCGATCTTCTCCCAGCGTCCACCGTCGGGCGCGAACCCGAAGCCATCGGCGCCGATGACCACGCCGGGGTGCAGGATGCAACGATCGCCGACGATGCAGCGGCGACCGACGTGCACCCGAGCGGCGATCCGAGTTCCGGCACCGATGCGGGCCTGCGGCTCCAGGACACAGTGGCTGTCGATGAAGGCCCCCGCGCCGACATGCGCCTGCGCGCCGACGACCGCCAGCGGCCCCACGAAGGCCTGCGAGTCGATGCGGGCAGCAGGATCGACAACCGCCGTCGGATGCACGCCCGGGCGCCAGGGCTCGACCTCCTGAGCAGCCCACCACTGCGTCAGGCGCGCAAAGGCCAGGTAAGGGTCATCGCAGACGACCGAACTGCGCAGCCGGCTGGCCGCCTCGGCGTGTCGCGGCGCCACCAGCACGCAGCCCGCAGCGGTCGTCGCCAACTGCGCCAGGTATCTGGGCTGTGCGAGAAAACTGAGGGTCGAGGGCGTGGCCCGATCCAGCGAGCCCATGCGGTCGATGACGACCGTGCCGTCACCGACAAGCTGTCCACCCGTCAGGCGGCTGACGTCGGTGGACGTGAGTGCAGGCAAGGCGCTGGGCAGCGACGGCTGGAGGACCGACGCTTCAGCGCGCCGGACCGGAGAGGGCCCGGATCACCTTCTCGGTGATATCCACGCGCGGGCCGGCGAACACCACCTCCTGGAGGATGATGTCGTACTTCTCGGTCTCGAAGATCTGACGGATGGCGCGGTTGGCGCGCTCGACCACCGCCGCGAGTTCCTCGTTCTTCCGCTGGTTCAGGTCTTCCTGGAATTCACGCTGCTTGCGCTGCAGGTCACGGTCCTGTTCCAGGAGTTCCCTCTGGCGCTTGAGCCGCTCGGATTCGGGCAGGGTCAGCGCCTCCTTCTCGAGCTTGTCAGCCGCGGCCTTGATCCGGTTGCGCAGGTCGACCAGCTCCTTTTCGCGCCGCCCGAATTCGGCTTCGAGCTTGGCCTGCGCTGCCTTCGCAGGCGCCGCCTCGCGCAGCAGGCGCTCGCTGTTGACGTAGCCGATCTTCAGATCCTGGGCCATCGCCTGCGAGGCCAGCGCCAGCGCGCAGATCGACAGGGTGACGGCAAGGGCGCGAGCAAATCGATTCATCAGAAGGCCGTCCCGAACTGGAACTGGAATTCCTGGATTCTATCCGTCGGGAACGCACGCAAGGGCTTGCCCCAACTGAGCTTCAGGGGCCCCACCGGAGAGACCCAGCTCAAGCCGAGACCCGCCGACGAGCGCAGGCTCGACAGCGTGAAGGAGTCGGCTTCACCCCACACATTGCCCAGATCGGTGAAGGCGAAGATGCGCAGCGACTTGTCGTTGCCGGTCCTGGGCACGGGGAAGTAGAGCTCTCCGTTGACGTTCAGCCGCTTCGGGCCGCCGAGGAAGGCGCCCGTCGGATCCACGGTGCCCAGCGAACCCTGATCGAACGCCCGCACCGAACCGAGACCGCCGCCGAAGAAGTTCTTGAACACCGGGAACGGCCGCCCGCCCAGGCCCTTGCCCCAGCCGAGTTCGGCGTTGACACCCAGCGTGAGCCGCTCGCCCAGGGGCCAGTACTGCTGGGCCTGCAGATTGCTGCGCAGATAGCGGACGTCACCCGCCACGCTCCACTCCAGGTTGACACGCTGGAGCCCTCCACGGGTCGGGCTCAGGGCACTGTCGCGCCCGTCGCGCTGCCAGCCCAGGGTCAGCGGGACGGCCGTGCTGTCGGCGCCGAAACGCTCGCGATACACGAAGTAGGCGTTCGGCAACGATGTGGTGGCGTTGATGCTCGTCCGCTCGGCGCCGGCACCGAGGAACACCGTGTCCGACTCCGACACCGGCACCCCGAACCGAAGTCCCCCGCCGAACGTGGCCACCTGATATTCGTTGCTCAGGCTGTTCAAGGGCCGGTTCGTCCGGTAGAACAGGTCGACCGCGCGCGACACCCCGTCGACCGTGAAGTAAGGGTCGACCGTGCTGAACTGCAGCGCCCGGTTGGTCTCGCTGGTGTTGACCTCGAAAGCCAGGTAGTGGCCGGAGCCGAAGATGTTCTCCTGCCGGATCGCCGCGGACAAGGTCAGCTTGTCGGCGGTCGAATAGCCGAGCCCGAGCATGAGGTTGCCGGTGGGCTGCTCCTCGACGGTGACCACCAGATCCACCAGATCCGGACTGCCGGGCACTTCCCTCGTGTCGACGGTGACATTGCGGAAGTAACCCAGCCGCTGCAGACGCTCTCGCGACAGCTGGATCCTTTGCGCGTCGTACCAGGAGGATTCAAACTGCCTGAGCTCGCGGCGGATGACCTCGTCCCGGGTGATCGAGTTGCCGGCGATGTCGATGCGTCGCACGTAGTAACGCCGGTCCGGGAAGGCGGTGATGGTCATCGCGACCTGCGCCTTCTCCCGATCGATCTGCGGACGCACGTCAACCTGTGCGAAGGCATAGCCGAGCCGCCCGTACATGTCCGTGAAGGCGCGCGTCGTCGCCGCGACATCCTCGGCGCGATAGGGCTCGCCGGGCCGCAGCGTGACCATGCGACGGAATTCGTCCTCCCGCCCGAGGAACTCCCCTTCCAGCCGAACCCCGGTGACCAGATAGGGCTGCCCTTCCCGGACCCCTATCTCGATCGTGATGTCCTGCTTGTCGGGCGAGATGGTGACCTGCGTGGACTCGATGGCGAACTCGAGGTATCCGCGGTTCAGGTAGTAGGCGCGGATCTTCTCGAGATCTGCGTTCAGGCGCGAGCGCGCATAACGGTCGGACCGCGTGTACCAGGTCATCAACCCGCGCGGTGTCAGGTCCATGAGCCCTCGCAGCACCGACTCACGCACCGCGCTTGCCCCGTTGATGCGGATGCTGCTGATGCGGGCAACCTCCCCTTCGTTCATCGTGAAGGTGATGCTGACGCGGTTACGCTCGACGGGGGTGACGGTGGTGACCACCTCCGCCCCGTAGAAACTTCGGGTCAGGTACTGCCGCTTGATCTCCTGCTCGGCACGGTCGATCAGTGCGCGGTCGAAGGGCAGACCCTCGGCAATGCCCGCATCCTTCAGGGCGCGTGACAGCACCTGCGCATCGAACTCCTTGGCGCCGACGAAGTTCACCGATGCGACGACGGACCGCTCGTCGATCACGATGACGGCGACGTCGCCGTCGATCTTCAGGCGCACATCCTTGAAGAGTCCGGTGCCGAAGAGCGCACGCAGGGCCGTGGCGCCCTTCTCCTCGGTGTAGGTGTCGCCGATGCGAAACGGCAGCACGGAGAACACGGTGCCAGGGTCGGTGCGCTCGAGACCTTCGACCCGGATGTCCCGGATCTGGAAGGGCTCGACCGCCCAGGCCTGGATCGACAGGACGGCGAAGAGGGCGGCAAGGGCAAGCCGCAGGGGCCCGCGCAACGGCAGACGAATCATCGGCAGGACAGTCAGTGTAGGCCGAGCAAACGAGAGAAATCGTTGAACAGAGCCAACGACATCATCAGGAAGAGCAGCGCAACGCCGCCGCGCTGCAGTCTCTCGAGCCACGCATCAGGCACCGGACGGCCCGAGACAGCCTCGAAAAGATAATACATCAGGTGTCCGCCGTCGAGCATCGGCAGCGGCAGCAGGTTCAGCACCCCCAGGCTGACGCTGACCAGCGCGAGGAAGGACAGGTAGTGCGACCAGCCTCGCTCGACCGATTGACCGGCGAAATCCGCAATCGTGAGCGGGCCGCTGAGGTTGCTCAGCGATGCCTCGCCGATGAGCATCCGACCGATCATCCGCACGGTCAGCAGCGACACGTCCCAGGTGCGCTGCGCCCCGCCGATCAGGGCATCGACCGGGCCGGAACGCACCAGGACCATTTCCGCCGGACGCCCGACGATGGCATCGATCCGGCCAGTCGGTCGGCCTTGCCCCTGGGCCAGCACGGGTCGAGGCGTCACGACGACCCGCAGATCCGTGCCGGCCCGGTCGACCCGCCACGACATCGGCACGCCTGCATGACCGCGAATGGCCTCGCGCAATCCAGCGGCGTCCGCAACAGGCCGACCGTCCACCGACAGGACGAGGTCTCCCGGCCGGAGCCCGGCGACGGCGGCCGGACCTGCGGGCACGACCTCGCCGATCACCGCGGGACTGTAGGGCACGGCCAGGCCGAGGCGTCGCAGCGAGGACGCGTCGACCTCCTCGTCGACGCCCGTGCCAAGGTCGAGTCGGACGCTGCGACGATGCCGGCCGTCCGCATCGGCCACCTCGAGGTGCAGGTCCTGGCCATCGAGCAAGGCCTGCATCACGACCCAGCGAAGATCGGTCATCGAGCGCAGTTCGCGCCACTCCTGCCCATCGGAAGACCACGCCTGCGCCCAGTCCCCCGCGACCAACCCGGCCCGGTCGGCCACAGAGCCCGCGGGGGGCTGGCCGAAGACCGCCTTGGGCTCCTGGATGCCCACCATGTGCGCCGCCCCGTACAGGGCCACCGCGAGCAGCAGGTTGGCCGCCGGCCCGGCGCTGACGATGAAGGCACGCTGTCGCAGGGACTTGCGGCTGAACGCGCGCGGGCGCTCGGCTGCATCCACCGGCACCTCGCGCTCGTCGAGCATGCGCACGTAGCCCCCCAAGGGCAGCAGACACAGCGTGAACTCGCACCGGTCGGCCCCGAATCGCCTGGACCAGACGACGCGGCCGAAACCGACCGAAAAGCGCAGCACCTTGACCCCGCACGCCACCGCCGCCCGGTAGTGACCATACTCGTGGACCACCACGAGCAGCGCGATCGTGACGAGGAAAGCCGCCAGCGTGGTCAGCATGGGCGGTACCTGTGCGCGACGGCAGCAGCCTCGCGCCGCGCCGATGCGTCGAGTCCCAGCAGGTCCTCGAGGCTGTCGATCTTCGTGTGCCGTCCGCTAAGACGCGCCAGGGTCTCGACGTTGATCGCATGGATCTGCCGGAAGCCGACCTGCCCGTCCAGGAAGGCCGCCACGGCGACCTCGTTGGCAGCGTTCAACACGACGCTCGAACCCGCGGGACCTGCGAGGACGTCGTAGGCGAGCTGCAGGCCGGGAAAGCGGCGAGGATCGGGGGGCTCGAAGCTCAAGGAGGCGAGCTTCGTGAAGTCCAGGCGGGCGGCACCCGAATCGATGCGATGGGGAAAAGCCAGGCCATACGCGATGGGCACACGCATGTCGGGCGTGCCGAGCTGCGCGAGAACCGAAGCGTCCCGGCACACGACCATCGAGTGGATGATGCTCTGCGGGTGGATCACCACGCGGATGTCGTCGGGCGCCAGACCGAACAGCCAATGCGCCTCGATCACCTCGAGCGCCTTGTTCATCATCGTCGCGGAGTCCACCGAGATCTTGCGGCCCATGACCCAGTTGGGATGAGCAACCGCCTGCGCCGGCGTGATGGCATCGAAGGCCTCCAGGCCGATCGTGCGGAACGGCCCGCCGGAGGCCGTCAGCACGATGTGGTCGATGAAGGCCGGCCACCGCGACGGATCTTCGGGCAGACACTGGAAGATCGCCGAATGCTCGCTGTCGATGGGCACGAGTGCCGCGCCGCCGCGCCGCACCGATGCCATGAACAGGGCGCCACCGACGACCAGCGCCTCCTTGTTCGCGAGGAGCAATCGCTTGCCTGCGTCCGCCGCAGCCAGACACGGCGCCAGGCCCGCGGCGCCCACGATGGCCGCCATCACGCTGTCGACCTCAGGGGCTGCCGCAAGCTGACAAAGCCCGGCGCTGCCGACGACGATCTCGGTGCGGGCCGCAGGCGTTCCGACCAGTCGCCGCCTGAGCGCGTCGCGGGCCTCCTGGTCGGGCACTGCCGCCACGCGCGGCTTGACTGCCAGGCACTGCGCGGCCAGATCGTCGATGCGCCGATGGGCGCTGAGGCCGAAGACCTCGAATCGCTCGGGATGCCGAGCGATCACGTCGAGTGTGCTGACACCGATCGAGCCGGTCGAACCCAGCACCGCCACCCGCTGCGGACGCGCCGCGCCCTCCGACGTCTGCATCATCGGCTCAGGGCCATCGCCAACGGGAACACGGGCAACAGCGCGTCGATGCGGTCGAGGACACCGCCGTGACCCGGCAGCAGGCCGCTGGAATCCTTCACACCTGCCGCGCGCTTGACCAGGGACTCGAAAAGATCACCCACGACGCTCATCGCCACCAACCCGGCGAGGACCAGCCCGGCCGCGACACCGTATCGATCGTGCACGGCGGAAAACAGGGAAGGTCCGAATGCGGCATGGGTGGATTGTGCGACGGTCCAGCCCCAGGAAAGCAGGCCGACGCCAAGGAACGCACCGAGCACACCCTCCCAGGTCTTGCCCGGACTGATCGCGGGCGCGAGCTTGCGCCTGCCGAACGCGCGCCCGGCGGCGTACGCGGCGACGTCCGCGACCCATACGAGACAGAAGATCGACAGCACGAACGGCAGACCGACCTCTCGCGCACGGACCAGCGCGACCGCTGCGACCCACAGCATCAGGACGCCGATCGACAACCTCCACCAGCGCTGCGCATGACGCCACCCGCTCACCCCCGCGCGCAGCGCCCAGGAAGCACCTGTCACCCACGCGATGCCAGCCAGCGTGAACAAGGCCGTGTCGATGACACGGGGCAGCGCACCGAAGGCCTGGAGCGTGACGAGCAGCACGACGACGAGCGCCAGGAGCACCGGGCCGGCACCCGACACACCGTTCAGACGTGCCCACTCCCACGCCGCCGCCGCGACGAGCACGACCACCATCGACGCGAACGGCCACGCCTGCCCTGAAATCAGTGACGGGATCAGAACCGCCAACAGCGCCAGGGCGGTGATGATGCGCTGCCCGAGCATGGTCTGCTCGACGTCAGCGGCGCAGCGCGTTCGCGCCCCGCCCGAAAGAGGCGCGGCAGGTCGCGGGCGCGCGGCGGACGACGCCTCCACGAACGCCCCGCTCCCAGCGAGACACCGTCGGCAGCAGACCGCGCGAGGTGACGACCGATGCAGGCATGAGCAGACCGTTCTCAGGCGCTGACCACCGGCCACGCAGGCCCCAGCGCACCGAATCGGCGGTCGCGCCCGGCATACGCTGCCAGGGCTTGATCGATGTGTTGCGCGTCGAAATCGGGCCAGAGGCAGTCGGTGAAGTGCAACTCGGCGTAGGCCGCCTGCCAGAGCAGAAAGTTGCTGATCCGCATCTCCCCCCCGGTTCGGATGAAGAGGTCAGGCTCGGGCAGATCACCCAAACTGGTCATCCGTCCCAGTGTCGCCTCGTCCAGATCCTGCGCAGACATCCCACTGTCGATGGCCCGGCGACAGGCCTGGACGATGTCCCATCGGCCGCCGTAATTGAACGCGACGGACAGTGTCAGGCGCGTGTTGTGCGCTGTGGTCGACTCGGCAAGTTCCCAGGCCTCGCGCAGACGCTCGGACACGCTGTCACGATCACCGACGATGCGGATCCGCACGCCCTTGCCCGCGATGCGCGTCAGGTACTTGGAGACCGCCACCAGCACCAGGCCCATCAGGCCGGACACTTCGTCGGACGGACGCTTCCAGTTCTCCGAGGAGAAGGCGAACACCGTCAGGTACTCGACCCCGCGCTCCGCGAAGAGATCGATCGCACGCACCAGTGCGTCGACCCCCGCCTTGTGGCCGAAGAAGCGGGGCATGTGCCGACGACGGGCCCAGCGCCCGTTGCCGTCCATGACGATCGCGACGTGGCGTGGGAGCGGGGTGTGCCTGTCCATGGAATCGCAGGAAGGTCCCGTCAGACCGCCATGACCTCGGCTTCCTTGCCCTGGACGAGACGATCGATGTCGGCGATGACCCGATCGGTCAACTTCTGGATCTCGTCCTGACCACGACGCTCCTCGTCCTCGGACACGGTCTTGTCCTTCAGCAGTCGCTTGAGGTGATCGTTGGCCTCTCGGCGCAGGTTGCGCACGGCCACCTTCGCATCCTCGCCCGCGTGGCGGACGACCTTGGTCAGATCCTTCCGGCGTTGCTCGGTCAGCGGTGGCATCGGCACGCGCAGGAGGTCACCCTGGGATGAGGGGTTGAGGCCGAGATCGGACTCCCGGATGGCCTTCTCGATCTTCGCGCCCATCCC